>SAMEA3663054__coassemble_801_pt1 | contig 16333 bp, 11 predicted proteins | sample SAMEA3663054__metabat2_high_PE_006 | metagenome-assembled genome bin SAMEA3663054 (sample SAMEA3663054) | pig gut metagenome | biome: pig gut; feature: pig-associated habitat; material: faeces | place: France | collected 2012 | reverse complement strand
CTCGCGGTGGATGCTCGTCAGCGACTCGACAAAATGCAGCGATGGCATGAGCGCGCGCAGGATGGCCTGGTACTGGCTCATCGTCCATGGGCGCATGTAGGCGTTCAAATGCTGCCGCCAATACGCGAAGACGTGCTGGAGCGCTGCGTCCGGCGCGGCGAGCGCATCTTGGTCGAGGATGATATCGCGCACGACCTCCGGCGGCAGGTTTTTCGCCCGCCCCATCTCGATGGACGTGAACCAGACGGCGCGGCAGACTGTCGTAAAGATCGTCGGCGTGCGCTCTTTCAAAATCGCCTGCAAGCGGTACTGTGTCGCTGCCGCTTGGTTGAACGGGTCGATGCGTTTGCGCGTGCCTGTGCGGCGGTTCGTCTGCCACCAGCAGCCGCCGTCGTAATCGATGCCGCCGTCCTTCACCTCGATGGAGAGGATGCCGTGCTCTGGGTGCAAGACGATGAAATCCCCCTCGCCCTCGGAACGCGCCTGCCCGTCTTCATTCAACCAGCGGAACGAGTAAAAGACCGTATATTTATCGTCGAGCGTCTGAAGCGCCTGGTAGACAGCTTTTTCGCCTGCGCTGCCGTGGAACGACGGCTGCGCATCGAGCTCAGCCGGATAAATTCTTGCCATGAGGATGCCTCCTTGTGATGCGTGGAATTGTTGATTCTTTTCCACGGAAACGATGGAAAATCCTTCTTTCTTATCCAAGGACATCCCATGTGGAAAAATATTCCAAACGCATCAAATATATGACGCATACAGTCAAAAATATGCATAGCGGTTTCGACCTGCCACTTCTGGCAGGATTCCTTTGACAAAAAGCAGGATTTTCAATACTTGCGACGAAATAAGAAATAATAAATTCAATCGATGAATATAAGAATAGGAGGCTGCCATCATGGCAACGGAACAGGAAAGCATCCAGCCGGAAATTCTTGACGATGTGGACATGAGCGAACACGAGAAAGATTATTCCGAAAAGGGATTCTGGGACAAGGTGCAGAACTACGCAGCGAAAGCCGGCGTCACGCTCATCTACAAGGCACTCCAGCTCTACTATGTCGCGCAGTCGCCCGAGTGCCCGAAGAAAATAAAAGCGGCGATCTACTCCGCGCTCGGCTACTTCATCCTGCCGCTCGATATCATCCCGGACGTCACGCCGGTCGTCGGCTTCTCCGACGATCTCGCAGCCATCGCCATGGCCCTCGCCCTCGCACAAGTCTACATCACGCCGGAAATCGAGGCGCAGGCGAAAGACCGCATCGTGAGCATTTTCGGTGAGAAAGCGCTCGCGAAGCTCGAAGGCTGATCCATCATGGCCGGCGGAGCGATCATCAGCTTCATCTTTGAAATCTTCCAGGCGCTGATCGAGGCGACGGCGGGCATCCCATGGCTGTCAAATCTCATCACCTGGGCCGGCGGCCTCTTTGCCATCGGCTCGATGGTGTTGCTGGTGGTGTGCATTGTCCGCAGCGCCTTGGGCATGGACGAAGACAAGAGGTCAGCATCCAATACTCGAAAATGAGAAAAGGAGGGGCATCGATTGAAGACAGAAACGGTTCATCCAGAAGCATGGCAAACATTGCTCGATGCACTGGAGCACATTGCGCACCAATGTCAGTTGACAGAATACGACACGCAATTCGCTTCGTTTCGGCAGCGCTTGCTCGACAAAGAGTTTCGGCTGGCTGTCGTCGGGCAGTTCAGCTCAGGAAAATCGACATTCATCAATGCGCTTGTCGGGAAAGATATTCTCTCTCATACTTTGAGCGAGACGACGGCGACCATCACGCGTATCGTGAATGTAGGAAAGAACGACCCGCGCGCACGAACCGGCCTCATCACTTTCCGAAACGAGATGCCGAAGAAAGTATTGCGGGATTTTTCAGAACTTCGGACATACACGACGAAGCAGAGCGAACAGTATGAGGTCGCGCAGGATATTGAAAGCGTCGAACTCTACGTGCCATTCTTGTCAGACGACACGCCCATCGTCATTGTCGATACGCCTGGGCTCAATGGCACGTCAGAACTTGAAATCCAGACGTATGAGCTCGTCCGCGAAGCCCATGCGTGCATTTACCTGTTTCAGAGCCGTGGCATTGCAGAAAAAGATGTCGAATATATCCAAGATCTGAAGCATTACCAGAGCAGCTTCATTTTTGTCCAGAGCTTCTTGGATGCCATCCGAAGGGAAGAGGGGGAGACGCCTGAGTCACGGGTCGCGGATTTGAAAAACGGCTTGCAAGAGTATATCTTTCCGAACGATGGTGATGCGTATGCGTGGAGCGTTTGCGGTGTCTCTGCTTTGCGCGAACTCGCTGGGCGGGATGGCAGTGTTCGTCGCTTGTACCAGGATGATGAACACGATCTCACGGATGCGGAGCGGAAACAGTTATGCGCCACGTCGCATTTCGATGATTTTCGTTCCATCTTGTCCGAGCGGTTTTCAGGAGAAAATCTTGAGAACATCAAATATCGTGATACGGCGGTCGCCATCAGAGGCCTTGCATGCGAATTGCGGGCGCGTATTTCCAGCCGTCTGGTGCGCAAAGAGCAGATCTGGGCTGCGAGCAGCGAGGCGCAGACAGTAGAACAGCTCAACTGGCGGGAGGAAAATCTGAAACGCAGCCAGAAAGATCAGGAGCTTGCACTCTGCGGCCTCATCTCGCGCGTTTGCGATGATATGCAGCAAGAAAACAAGAGCCATTTGCATGCATGGGCAGAATCGTTCCTGGCGATGCAATCGGGGAAGCTGGATGAGAAGAATACACAAGAAGAAATCGAGCAATACGCGAGAGATCTTCCGCGGGCGGTCGCACGTGAGATCCATCAGTGGTCGGGCATCCTCAGCGATTACATGGAGGGCAAATTTCAGGAACTCCACCAGCTGATTTTGGAAAACATCGAACGGTACACGACACAGAATCTGAAAGACCTCGATGAGGGCAGCGTCATGCAGATGAAGCGCATCGAACTGTCCAGCCAGCCGATCGAGCAGGATTCCTCGTCCCTCACGCGGAAACGCGGACAACAGCGGGAGATGGAGGCGCAGCTGGGCAAGGAAGCACGCATCCTTCAAAAGGCAAAGAAAGACGCGGAAGGATTCCTGAAGGACGTGCAGGATATGGAGCGCGCCATCCAGCAGGTGGAACGTGCAAGCCAGCAGAGGCTCTCACAGATGGGGAGTCGTCCGAGCGCCAAAACGCGGCGGATAGCGAAGGAATCGAGCGGATTCTTTGGCGGCTTGAAAGATTTTTTCTTCGGGAAAAAATATCGCGAGGTGCCAGATGACAGCCTCGGCCAAGAATGGGACAATGAGCGCCGGCACATCCAGAGCGAGGCATCGGAGAAGATAGAAAAACTGCGGCGCGAGAAAATCCGGTTGGAACGGAAACTGCGGGAAGCCCAGTCCGATATCACGTTGGGCGAATCGGCCATCTCTGCGCTGCGAGAAGACAAGGAGCAGATCGAAAGATCCATTGCCCAGGAACAACAACAGCGGAGAATCGCGTTCCAAGCGGCGCGGCGCGAATTTCTCAACGTATACCGCAAGCGCGTGCGCGAGCATCTGCGGAAATACTTCGAGGGAGATGCTGAGAGCGATGGACAGCTTGCATTCATGATGGATCATCTTCGGAAAGCCGTCGATGAAGAAAAGGCATACCAGCAGAAGAAAGCGGTCGAACTTTATCGGAAATCTTTGGATGATGAGTTGCAGGATATCCGATCCGATCGCGGCGCCTTGCAAAAGGAAATTGAAGCCATCAGGGAGCAGAAAGCAACGCTTGAAGAACTTCTGGCAAAAATGGAGGAGACAGCATGAATCAGGATCAGCAAGCGCATGAAGAACGAAAACAGAAAATCATGACGTTCTTGGAAGATGCGGCTGCATACATGGACAAGCGTGCAGCATCCGACCTCGTGAGCGAGGAAGATCAGAGCGAAGCGCAGGCGCATGCACAGTCCCTGCGGAAGCTTCGTGAGAACGTGCAAAACAATCTTTTCAGCATCGTGCTTGTCGGCGAGTTCAGTGCAGGAAAATCGACATTTTTGAACGCATTGATGCATCAGAAAGTCCTGCCCTCATTTTCACGCGAGGCGACAGCGACCGTGAATTTCTTGCGGTCGAAAGAATGGGCGCCGAACGGCGAGGCGGGCATTGTTTACTATCAGGACGGAACGACGAAGACGCTTGATCGCCTTGACCAAGAAACGCTCAAGGCCTATGTGAGCACGGAAGGCGAGACGAGCGGCGTGGAGCATGTCGATCTTTTCTTCGACAACAAGTTTTTGAAAGACGGCGTCATGCTTGTCGACAGCCCGGGCCTCAACGGCGTCACGAGCGATCTGGCGAATATCACGCGCAAGCAGATCGAAGAATCCCATGCGAGCATCTTCATGTTCAGCGCCGACCACCCGGGCAGCCGGTCGGACTTCGAAGCGCTGCGGGAATTGAAGGCGAAATGCCATCGCATTTTCATCGTGCTCAATAAAATCGACATGATCAAAGCCAGCGAGGGAGAGACACCGGAAACCATCAAGAAGCAGCTCATCGACAGTTATTGCGAGCAGTTCCCGGATGACAGCCTGCCTGAAATTTACCCGATTGCTGCCTATCCGGCGCTTCTTGCACGGGATGACAGCCTCAAAGATTATCGGGATGGAAAATCCGTGGAAGCGCTCGAGGAAAAATCGCGTCTCGAAACCTTTGAAAACCGCCTCTGGCGCTATCTCACGCAGGGCGAGCAGACGAAGGAACAGCTCATCTCCCCCATCCGTACGGCTTGTTCCGTGCTCGAAGGAGAAAAGAAGCACGAAGAAGATATGATCCATTTCCTCGAAAACACGCGCAGCTCGGCAGAGCTCAGCGACAAGAAAGAAAAGATGGAAGAGGCGATCGACGCCCTCAACAAGCAGAAAAAAGACATGACGGTCACGCTGAACCAGCAGGTCGAAACGGCGATGTCCGATCTGAAAAACCAGATGCATGGACGATTCGACACGATGGTGAAGCAGATCAACAGCGAAGCGGCGGGACAGGAAAGCCCGGACGATCTCAGTGATTTTGCAGCGGGGCTGCCCAATCGCATCAATCAGCGCTGCCTGCGCGTCATCGACGAGGCGAATGACGATTTGCGCCGCCAGATGCAGGATGTCGTACAGGTGTTTTGCATGGAACAGCTTGATCAGGCGATGGAAGCGCTGAACAAAATCCCCAATCTTCCGACGACCTTCCATGTGCCGAATATCGAAATCAATGATGCGACCGTCGGTAAAAATCTGGAAGCGATGACGCGCCAGTTCGAAGAGAAAGAGGCCGAACTCGAGAGGATGCGGGCGGAAATCGGGAAGAAACGCTTGGCAACCGCTGCCGCACGGAGAAGGGATATGGAGATTGAGCGATTGGAGCAGGAAATCCGCGACCTGAAATCCAACAAGATGAACTTCGAAAACACGTTCACGATCCGTGAGGCCGTCACAAGCACGGAAGAACAGACGTATGTGCGGGACCGGCGCGGCATTTTCGGCAAAATCGCTCAGGTCTTCGTGGGCGGGAAAGAAGTCAGCAAAAGTGTCATCGTGCACGATAATTCTGCGCAATTGCGAGATCAGAAACGTTATGATGACATGGTTTCCGGGATGGCAGGCGAGATCGACAAGAAGCGCGGGGAACTCGACGGGCTCAAAGGCTCCGCTGCAAACAGCGAGGTTTTGAACGAAGAACTCCAGCAGCTCAAGGATGCCATGGAGCGCAAGAGCGAGAAGCTCGCGCAAGACCGCGAAAAATATGGCGAGCAGCTGAAGAAGGACGCGGCGAAAGCCATGCAGCGGATGTGCCGGGATATCGACTATTATGTCGGGGATACGGTGCGGCTGCTTTGCAGAGAGGCGGAAAACCAGATTGACGATCAGAAACGCGCCTACGCGAAGATGGTGCGCGGAATGGCGCAAGCGACGATTGACGCGGAACTCAAAAAGAAGGAAATGCACTTGAAGGATCTTTGCGATGCCGCAGATGCATCCGACAAAGAGCGCGATGCCAAGCTTTCCGCTGCACAGGCCGCTTCTGACGAGCTCCTCGAGTTGTTGAAAGCAGGCACCGCGCTCGAAGCGGAGCTCGACGTGGGGCTCAATGACACCATCCAGGAAGGGGGGCTGGCATGATGCAGAAAGAAGTTTTTTCTGCTCTCGTGGATGCCGCAACAGAACTTAGGCAGCCGGAACTCCAAGCGAAATGCCAAGCGTTGGAAAAGCACTATCAGGAAAGGACGTATTGCATTGCATTCATCGGCCAGTTTTCTGCTGGCAAGAGCTGCTTGATCAACAATCTGCTCGGACGTCAGATCTTGCCGCAGGGGCGGCAGGAAACGACGCCGCTCCTCACGTTCCTGCGCGGCACGAAAGGCGGCGAGACGGAGAATGCAAAACTTTATTACAAGGGCGGCGAATGCCGCAACGTGCCGATTGAGGATGTCCAGCACATCATCCAGCATGAAAAAGATGCAGACTGGAACCTCGGCCAGGCCGTCGCTCTGGAAGTATTCCTGAATGCGCCGCTGCTACAAAACGGCCTCGTGCTGCTTGACACGCCCGGCGTCAACACGAAGATCGAGCGTCATGAACTCTTGCTCGCCGAATCATTGAAACGCGCCGCGAATATCGTCTATGTGTCGAACGGCGTACCGTCGAAAGTCGATGCAGAGAAGCTGCTCTTCCTGCAGGAGTCTGGCTTCCCGCTTTCCTTCGTCTGCACGCATTGCGACCAGATCCATTCGTTCGAAGAGAGTGCTGCGGATGTCGTGAAAGAGAACCGGCGTATCGTGCACGACCTCGGCATTACCGTGCCGGACAGCGAGATGTTTTTCGTGTCGAATCTCGCAGAGTCCGTATGGTTTTCCCGCATCGAGCGCATCAAAGCATTTTTGCAGGAAAAAGGCAGGGATGTCAAAGCGTCGCTGGAGGAAGATACGGAGCATCGCGTTGGAGCATTCTGCCGCCAGATGATCCCGCAGCTCGAAGCGCTGAAGGAAACGCTTCTGGCGCAAGAAAAACAGGATTCCTCGGCGCTGGAGAATCGTCGCAAAAAACTAGAGGCCAGCCTCCAAGCCTTGCAGAATTCTGCGACGGGCCAACAGGATCGGCTGCAAGAAGAAATCGAACAAGCAAAGCATCACCTCGATGCGAATATGAAAGCGTCCGTTGATCATTCCGTCCAAAAATTCGAAGACGCATTGTCCGAGGCGGGCGCCCTTTTGCATCCGCGTGATATGCAAGAAAAGATGCAGGCATCGTGGAAAGACGCGCTGAGCGATTTGCAAAAGAAGGTCAACCTTTCCATGGATCCTATCCTCGCGGCGGTCAACGGGAAATTTGAAGCAGATGCATCCATGTTCTCTCTCGATGATCTTCCGGCGGCAGAGCATTATTCCGATATTGTGAAAACACAGGATGCCGCGCTCGACCGTTTGCAAGCAACCATCGACCGCATCCGCAAAGAGAAAGAAGAAGTTGCAGCAGCAGCCGCTGATCCTGAGCGGATGGCCAACCTCCAAGCGGAATTGGATGAGAAGGAAGAGGCTTACCGCGAAGCCTGCCGTGCCTATGATGCACGAGAACCGTATGTGCCGAAACGCATTTTGGTTTCGGAGGGAGATAAGGCGGGGACGAACATCGGCAAGGGAATCGGCCAGACCATGGACATCGTCCTGATGCTCTTGCCGACACCGGCAGGGAAAGCTGGGCTCGTGAAAGATGTCGGAATGATCGGCAAAGTAGCGAAGACGGGAAAATGGGGAAAGAATACCGTGACTGCCGCAAAAGAACTCGGTGTCCTGGCGAAAAAAGGCGCCGCCGTTCTCGGAAAGGTCAAAGACGCAGCTGCAGAAACAGGGAACGTTGGCATCTTGGACTATCTGAGCCTCGAGTATTGGGGCGGGAAGCTCGGTTCGGTGTTCGACCATCCACCGAAATATGGGTATGATAAGGCATACGAAGCTGAGAAGCTGGCGGAACAGGAACGCTTGTTGAATGAGAAACGTCGAGCAGAGGAAGCGAAATTCCGTTTGATGGAGCAGCGCAGCCTGTTCCAATCGGAAGAAGAGCGCCGCAAAGCGCGCATGAAGAGCTTGGAACGTGCCGAACAAGAGGCGGAGCGCGAACTCCAGCGCAAGGGACAGCAGATCCGCAAAAAGGCGGAACAAGCTGCACAGAAAGCATGGAAGAAAGAATGCGTGGCGTATTACCGAAAGGGACTGGAACAGGCTGTTCAGAGCATCGAAGAAAAGTATCTCGCAGGCATCCCGAAGCGGATGCAGGCATATCAGGTGCAGCGATTCCAGATGATGAACGATCGCATGGAACAGCGCAGGCAGGAACTTGAAAAACTGGAAGAAGCTTCGCCTGAAGAATTGAAGAGCCGCATCGCAAAAATTGCGCAGGTCATGGAAACCTTGAAAACCTTCGAGACACAAGCGGGGTGATGCATCATGCCAGCGCCGATGGAATCTTTCGGCCTTGAGGCCTCCGAGCGATGGATCATTGCCGGAGAACGAAACATCGCTCATTTCATCCGCAATGCCTTGTTGCCGCCGCACATCCTCCTCTCAAAGGAGGAACGCACTGTGATTTTGCGTCATGGCGCAGATGCCATCGAAGAAGAGGACGATCGTATCTTCCTGGCGACACCTTTCGTGCCACCGGCAATGGAGCTCGTTTTCCCGGCCAGGATGGAGTCGTTTGACTTTGATGAAGATGGATGGCCGTATGAACGCGAAGGGATGTCCTGCAGGTTCTGCATCTGCGATGGCGCGCCCTATTTGGAACGGAGCATCCGCGAACTGGCGGAAGCCGCACGTGAGGACTTCCGGCATTGGCCCGTGTTCATGATCTTCGGAAACTTGCATCGGAAAATCGCATTTTCCGATGATCCGACGAATGATCCGCTGACAGATGCCATGGAAAAAATGAAAGCGCAGGATATTCCGTTTATCACGATCGAATCGCGCGCTTCCGTCCGCTCCATGTTTTATCGGCATCCGGCAGGGACGCAGCATTTCTTTGGATTTTCCTATGGGAGATGCCAGATACGGGAACGCTTGGTTCGCATGGAAAACTGGACAGAATCGCAAGCTGATCGCGTCTTTGGCACCTTGCAAGACACGTGGAACAAAGAGCCGATGAATTGCGCCTGCAAGACCGTCCTCGACAGCATCACATCATATCGCACCGTCAGCAAACGGACAGAGACGCATCTTTGGAGACGTTACGTCGAGGCAGGGTGGACACACCTAACCGCTGAAAATGGTTTGCAATTGCTCGTGGAATGCTTTGAAGGACAGATTCCCCTCTTTGTTCCTGATTATCAAAGGGTTGCATGGGAAGATCGCTTCACGAAGAAATTGCGCAGCGCGTATCTTGTGGCTGTGCGCGAGCCGCGCCGTTATGATGCTGCTTGGGATGCGCTCGCCATTGGCAGCGACATGGAGTATATCAAAATGATTCAAGGCACAAATAGCGCGCTTTATGGTGTCACAGGGGAATTTCGGAAGCGTTATCAAACGTTTTTGGAGGAGCGGTGCCTTGCACTTTTGAAAGAACAGTTGCACGAGGTTCACGATGAAATCCAAGAATGGGAAAGAAGGAGCCGCATATGAATTCAGAAGCTCGGATGGTTGGTGTATTTGCCTGCTCGGGGTTGACTGTGCTGTCTGGAGTGCAAACACACATTCTTTATGCACCGCTGATTTCTGTCATTTTTCTTCTCGTCGCAGCTTTCCTGCTGTGGCAGGAACTTCAAGCTCGCCATGCAACCATGCAGAGGGCAGCAGAAACGACGGCAAACGCGCTCGCCGATCTGGCAAAGAGTGCCAGAGAGCAACGCGACAGTATGGAGAAATGGACAGGGACGTTCCAGCGGCAGATGGAGGATCGCTGGGAGAGGGAAGAAGCACAGCAAGCGCAGTTGATGGAAGCCATCAGCCAAGTTCGCGTTGCAACAGAAAAGCTTGGACAGACCGTGGCAAGTGAGTCGACGCTCACAGGCGTGTCCGCGAAACTGGTTGCTGCACAAGAAGACATGGCGGCCGGCCTCCAGACGACGCAGGCGCAGGCATTGAAAGACTTGCAAGCTATGCAAGAACGTACGACGTCTGCATTCGCGGCGTCACAGGACAAGGCAATGCAGGGACTTCGGACTGCACAAGAAAAGGGGGTAGCAAACCTCAGCAAAGTCACGAGCGATCAGGTGCATGCCATGACGGCGATGAAGAAAGAACTGCTCATGGAACTTCATACAATGGAAGATGCCGCGAAACCTTTGCAGGCATTTTTCCAGCCGGCTGTCGAAGAAGAACAGCTGGATGTGCGCAGCGTGGCCGAAAAGCTGGATGAACTCAATGAGTGGATTCATTTCGTTGAGTCGGATATGAGGCCGCTCTCCCAGTTCCTGCAAGGTGCACATGAAAATAATGTCGATGCGCAAAGCTTCATGGAATCCCTTGATCGTCTGAGTCGTTCGCAGAGAGACCTCCCTGAAGTCATGCGCGATACGATGCGCGAGATTCTTGACGCAATGCAAGAGCAAGCGGATGCTGCGCAAGATGCGTTGGGAGGCTTTGAAAAAGTACCCGACCATATTGAATCCGTGGTGCAGAGATTCCAAGAGAAAAACGAAGGCATCTTGACGATGCAGAAAGAGCTCATTGATGCGATGAAGGACGTCATCGAGCAGGGCAAAAGCCTTTCGGCACAGGATACGGAGCTCTTGCATCAGATTCTTCAGAGGAAGTGATGACGGATGAATGTATTTGATGAGAGCATCGCAGCAGTTCAATTGTATATGGAACGCATAGAAGGAACATATCTTTCAAACGAGCAGGTGATTGCGATGCTGCTTACAGAAGATGCATCGCGTCAGAAAGATGTGGCTTTGGCGGAAATCCTTTACCAGACAGCGAAAGATGCGCTTCTGCTTGGACACCCGCGCCGTTCTCTCCGTTATGCAGTGCTTTTGGAATGCGAACTGCAGAAACTGCAATCCGTCATGCGGTGACACCTTTTATTAGGTTCGAGGTCAACGCCGTGTTGGCCTCATTTTCTTTTGCATCGTGTATGCTGGAGCAAATGTTTTCGACGAAGCAAAAGGAATTGATGCGTCGATGCCACAGACCGATGCCGTCCACGGGTTTCGCTTGTCCTGCAAATTTGCGGATGGTATAATAAAATCATGGAACGATGAGAGGCGGTGCAGCATGAGTGAGAGGGAATTAACGGAAAAGATTTTGGAGGACTTGGACGCTCACCGAGCGGATCCGATGAACGATGTCCTTTTCAAGTTCATCTTCGGCAAGATCGAACGGAAAGACATCACAATTGATTTCTTGAATTCTGTGCTGGAGCCGTCGCTCGGCCACAAGGTCGTAGACCTCCGATTCATCTCGACGGAGCTGATTCCGCAGAGCGAGGAGGAAAAGCTCTCGCGGCTGGACGTGGCGTGCGAGCTCGATACAGGAGAACTCGTTGATGTCGAGGTGCAGGTCGTCAATTACAACAACATGCAGCGGCGGACGCTATATTATTGGTCGGGGCTGTATCTTTCGCGCCTTGCGAAAGGCCAGAACTATCGATGCTTGCGCCCTGTCATCACGATCAATATCTTGGCGTTCAAACTTCTGCCACAAGAAGAACCGCACGCGATGTATGGAATCTACAATCCAAAGACGGGCGACCGGCTGACAGGAGATTGTGAAATCCATTTTCTGGAAATCCCGAAGTTCATCAACAAGCCTGTCAAAGAAATGACGAAGATGGAACGTTGGATGGCATATTTTTCTGGGAAACTGGATGCAAAGGGAAAGGGGGAGCTCGCGATGAGTGAAGCGGCGATCAGTAATGCGTATGATGCGACGCTGGCGTTCTTCCAGACGCCGGAGGAGCGCTTGAAGTATCTGAACCGGCAGATGGCGATCATGGATTACAATTCTGGATTGGAATCTGCGGAGGCGCGCGGCGAAGCGCGTGGTGAAGCACGCGGCGAGAAGCGTGGGGAAGACCGCACAGTGCAGCTTTTCGCGAAGCTCCATGCCGCAGGACGCGATGAAGAAGCTTTCCGCGCGATGAGCGATGCGGCGCTGCGGGAAAACCTCTTTCGTGAGTTCCGCCTTTGATGTTTTTGTATAAAGGCGTATTCACCCGCTGGAAAATGAGTATCCCCGCAGAACCGGGCTGGGCGATTTTTTTGTGAGGTCAACTTCGTGTTGACCTCATTTTCTTTCGCATCATGTATGCTGGAGCAAATGTTTTTTTGGCGTAGCAAAAGGAGTTGATCGCGTCGATGACACAGGGCGATATTGTCCACGGGTTCCGCTTGGTGCGGAAATATCCATCGGGAGATTTCAAGGGAACGCTGTACGCGTTCGAGCACGAGAAGAGCGGAGCGCAGGTGTTTTGGTTTTCTACGGATGCCAAGGCGGCTGCGGGGATGATCGGCGTACGGACGCCGATTGCAGATGACACAGGCGTTGCGCACGTCCTCGAGCACATGCTCTGCTACGGGTCGCGGAAGTATTCCGCACAGGATTCACGGAAGATGCTGATCGGCGATACGCACGCGGATCTCAATGCGTTCACATCGCACCATTTTACGTCGTTTCAATTCCGAAGCCCGTCGCGGGAGGCGGTCTGCTCGTACCTCGACTTCTGGCTCGATCATCTGTATCATCCGCTGGAGCTTTCAGATCCCCGCTTGTTTGCGACCGAGGGCTGGCGCTATGCGCTGGCATCCGACGGGAAGCTTTCTTATAACGGCATCGTCTTCAATGAAATCCGGACATTGGATGATGTTTACGTACAGCCGCCGATGGCGCGTGCCTTGACGCCAGGCACACCGGACAATTTTGATTGGGGTGGGAATCCGGACGCGCTCATGAAGCTCCGTCCGGAAGATGTCGCAGCATTTCACAAAACATATTACCATCCGGCAAATACGAGCATCTGCCTATATGGAGACATCGACATCGAGGATACGCTGCAATTTCTCGATACGGCGTACTTTTCAGGAATGGAGCATCGCGCACCAGCACCGTTCGATGAGGCGTATCAACCTCCCGCTCACACACTCCGGCGCGAGGAAACCTATGAAGTCGGTTCCCCGGAAAGAGACCATCAAGAGCTCGAATGTTGCTTTCTGTGGCTGCTCGAAAAGGAGGCATGGTTTCCCACTCCGACGGAACTGGACTTCCTGTCAAATCTCTTGTTCCGCGGGAAATCCCCCATTCGCCGCATCATGAAGCGCGATGGCATCCAAGTGAAATTTTCCAAACATCTGGAGCGCCTCGGTTGTCAGCGGGCGCTGAAACTCGATATCTATAAGGGGGTGGAAGAAAAGATTCTGCACGCGCTGGCGGCCTTGCGCGGCTACCATTTCCAGCAGAAGGACATCATGCGGACGCTGAAGGCCATGGAAAAGAAGCAACGCGCCGCAGCGAAGAAGCCAAAGGATGTCATGGACATCTGTCGGACGATCTTGATGGATGTTTCGACAGGGCGCGATCTCACTGAGGATTTCCACGCGCAGACGGACGCACTGCTCCTGCGCATGCATCTGGCCGACGGCAGCCTCGACCGCTTCGTCCAGCAGTACCTCGCCGAGACGCCGCCGTCTCTGTTCCTCACGCTCACGTCCTCGTATGAGCGCCGGGTGCAGCGCCTCTCCGCGGAAAAAGAGGCGTTGGCACAAATACAGGCGCAGATGAAGGAAGAAGAACTTGCGGCCATCCGTGCGCAGGAGCAATCGCTTTGGGAACTGGCGAAGTGGACGGCTGCCCCTGCTGCGCCTGCCGTGCGGGAGATGCCGCAAGCGCTGGCAGAGGAAGAGAACCAGCCTCTGCTCACGGAGGAGACGATTGGCGGCGCGACGCTCCTCCATGCCGCCGTTTCGGATGATGCGCTCGCTGGGCGGTGCTATTTCGAGATGAGCTTCGACGCATCGCACCTCCCGACGCGCGATTTCGCTGATTTGTTCTTCTGGAAAGCGGCGCTGTCCCATCTCCCGACCGTCGGGAGGAGCGGGGCGTCGTTCCCGCAGCGTTTTTCGAACGTCGTGCAGGAATACAAATCGTTGAGCTTTTCGTTCCACACGCTGCCGGACGGGCGCGTGCAGCCGGTGTTCACGTTCCATTTCACCTGCGCGGCGAACGAGGTCAAAAAAGCGCTCTCCCTCATCCGTGAAATGATCACGGCCACCTCGCTCGCAGACGATCATGAGGTGAAGCACATTTACTTCCAAACGTCCTGGAATTTCCAAAAGACATGGAATCCGGACCAGGCGGAGCGGGACTTCGTCTGTCAAGCGGTGGCGGCCGACATCACGCCCTATGGCGCTGCCCGGAGAAAGCTTTTGAGCTCCGCTGCATCGCAGCTTGCGCGCAACCGCCTTGTCCCGGCCTCGAAACTCCGTCATCGCCTGACCGCGACCGCGCATCAGCTGTTCTGCCGGGAGCGTGCCGTCGTCTTCTTCGCCGCTGCAGAAAAAGACGTGCCGGCCATCCGCGAGCAAAGCGCGAACTTCCTCTGGCAGCTTCCGAAAGCCGCGCCCTCCCGCCACACGTTCCACGTGCAGATGCAGGCGCGGCGCACGGGCTATTACAGCGGCCAGCCGCTCCAGTACATCGCTGCCGGCATCGGCCTCCCGTATCACGGCAGCTTGAACGTCCTCTCTTTGTTGCTGCTCAGTGACCACTTCTATCCGCGCATCCGTCAGGCCGGCGGCGCGTACGAAGTCGAAGTCCTTCCGTATTCGGATGGAGCGCTGGCCTTTTACTCCGGCCGCGATCCGCATCTCGCCGAGACGCTCGATACATTCGGGCAAGCGGCGGAATTCGTCCGCACGCTCGACGTCAGCAAGGACCGCCTTGCCGCTGCCATCGCTGGCGTCCTGCCGCCAGCGAAATCACGGAGCGGGCTGGATGCCTGCCTCGACGCGCTTGATACTTGGTATTGCGGCAGGAAAAAAGAGACGTATCGCAAAATGCTTCAAGAGGCCAAGGACACCACCATCGACCAGCTCCGCGCCTACGCTCCCGTCATCACCGATCTCGCACAGAACGGCAGCCTCTGCGCCCTCGGCAACGAAACCCTCCTGCGGGCGAACGCCGGACGCTTCCAGACGTTGCAGCCCGGGGATGCCGCATGAACTTTTGAAATCAAGGATGATATGCCGATGAAGCTATTTTGGCAAACTGCATACCGCCAGGCATCCGAAAAGATTAAGAACTTGACAGAGCGGCATTACAAGGCCGCGCAACGGCATCCGGCACGTGTCGCCTGGTATCTCCTGCGGTGCGTGGTCGTGCAGATGGTCAGTGTACTGCTCTCCTTTTTCATCATGTCGATGTTGCTTGTTTTCGCTCCGACATTCGCATTTTTCAAAGGATTTTCGTTTCAAATCAACCTTCAGAACATAACGTTTCCGAAGGAGTTCGTGCAGCGCATGAAAGAGCAGCTGATCCGCTTCAGTCATCCACAGGAATTTGTGCAGTGCATCAACAACCTGCCGCGCGACATCCGTCAGGCGCTGAACCGTTGCGTAGATTTTCTTGTCACGCATCTGCAGGACGGATGGCGTTTTCTCAAAGAGCATCACACACTACGTGAGTGGTGCGACAAGCTTATTTTGCGACCGCTCCAGAATCATCCGCGTGTCCTTCGCGAAACCGTCGGCTTCCTGCTCGCAATCCTAGTCGCTCATCTTATCGAACCACTGGCCGCACCTGTCATCCAGAGCATTCTCACGATGAGCGAAGATGGCCTCCTTCCACACGCTAGCCTCCTAACCTTCCTCGGCATCAACTTCACGGCCATCCTCGCCGTCTTCCTCGGTGCAGGCATCCGCTCTATGAGCAATGTCATCGGCGAGTTTTTAGGAAGATATGTGACGCGCTGGTGCAGAAAACGCTATTCCAAATAGACACGAGTGCTCGATGCTTTCAGAAATCTAACTGATCGCATCGAGCATTTTTCATTTTAATGCGCGAAATCATTCTTATACTGTCAAAAATATGACATATTTCGTCGTTTATATGCTTGTTTCTATGTATAGAATCGTTTATACTAAATATAAATTCGATTTTGATATTTATATTTATAAAAAAGGACGCTTATGAGCTTTTTCTCGAACTTGTTTATGCCGCACTCGTCGTTCTCACCAGAGCAGACGCAGCGGATTCGGCGGGCGATCATGCCGTTTTCCGAGGTGGAGGATTATCGCGGGAAGGGGACGGTCGCCCGGCAGAACTTCCAGCGGATGCAGCAGACGAATCGGATACTGCTGATC
>SAMEA3663054__coassemble_783_pt1 | contig 16847 bp, 26 predicted proteins | sample SAMEA3663054__metabat2_high_PE_006 | metagenome-assembled genome bin SAMEA3663054 (sample SAMEA3663054) | pig gut metagenome | biome: pig gut; feature: pig-associated habitat; material: faeces | place: France | collected 2012 | reverse complement strand
GCTTGATATTGAAGAAGGTGAAAGAGAAGAGATTAGGGAAAGAACTCTTGATACTCTCCGCGATTATCTTAATAACGGAAATAATCGTGAGGCTACTACGCTTCATAAGTCTCCAATTGGTTTGGTTTCAGCAATAAAAATGCGGTCCACAAGTGGGAATCACAGAGGAAAGAGCGGCGGCTTTAGAATTATTCTTATCTGCGGCATTGAACCGGATCTGGCGGTGATATTCCATATCTACCCCAAAGCTGGGTCGGGAAGAAAGGATAATATTTCGCAATCGGAGAGAAATCAAATATGTAAATTAGCAGACGAACTGGAGGAAGCTGTTAAGAGGAGGCAAGCATGATTGACATTTCGGTATTCAAAAAATTAAAGGGGACCAGGCTGGATCTTGCTGACACGAGCAACATTGATGGGGCGGAAGCAAAAAGGATTCGCGTAGATATCTTTAATATGAGCCAGAACGCATTTGCTGAAGCCCTTGATGTTTCTAAAAAAACTATTGAAAAATGGGAATCAGGTGAAAATAAGCCTAACGCCACTGCCAGGAGACTTCTTTATATTCTGGAAAATAACCCAGAGCTAATGGGGCAGCTGTATCGAATGGTTGATGAAAGGCACGAGCTTTCTGAATTGCCGGGGGAGTATCGATTCCGCTTATCCAAAGGGAATTCAATTCAGTGGGCGGTGACAGATAACAGCGAGGGCCCGGCATTGATGACTGGATATATTGGAGAGAGGTAAATGAATACTTCTAATATTGTATTTTTAGGTTACTGCCTGTCTTCATGCCAAATGAAAAGGCGGGTAGCGGCACTCCCAAAGAAAATTTCTGTTAATGTGACTAATTTCAACTTAAATGAACCAACAAAGCAATTTAGTTTGGCATATGAAATTAATCTGACCAGTGATAGCGAAGAAGTTTCTACGATTTTTTATGAGGCATACTTTTACTGTAGTAGTGATCAAATACGCAATGAATTTAAGAAGCTAGTAGGCAATAATGGCGCAAAATTCTCTGATGGGACGGAATTGAAAGAGGCAATAACCTCAATGGTTCAGATCTCATTCCCATATATTCGACAGGCCTTGACGAATATGACAAACGACATTGGAGGAGCTATTACTATACCGATAATTGACTCCAGAGTGCTTATTGAAAGCGGCCTTGAGTTTAATCGGATAGAAAAGCAAGTAAAATCTAAGCCTGTAAAAAAGTCTAAGACAAAAAAAACGGAATCCAGAAGTGCGAAATAAAAGCGGTTGGCTATTTGCCTTCCGCTTTTCTGATGGTTTCTTCCATCGCAGCCCTGATCACTTCAGACTGTGAGACACCGAGCTTCTTGCAGGCGGCTTTGAATTGCTCAACAAACTCATTCTTGTAAGAGCCTCCAACCTGCTTCATATTCTCTTTCTTCCAGTCATTCTGATACTTGATCTGATCAAATTCTCCTGATGATTTTCTTGGCATATTACTTCTCCTTAATGACTTTGATTAAAGCAATTATCGCAAGTATTAACGCGGTAACCGATATGGCAAACGTTATCAGATTGATTGCATCCATTGAATTATTCCTCCTTCATTGATAATATGTGAATGTACAAGAAGCAGAGGAGCTTTCGCTCCTCATGCTGGTCAGCTCTTCTTGGATGACTTCAACAGAATTATTGCGGTAGCCAACTGGATAATTGCTGTTGTCATCTCAAGTAGAGTTTTTATTATGCTTGGGTCCATCTTTTCACCTCCTTTCCTTACATAATCATTATAACATACTCACAATAATATGAAACAGATTTATGCATATTTATGCGATTCTTTGAACTTTTTTGATCTCGCCCAAATTGTCCAAATTCGGTCTGCTATATTGATAGCGTGAAGAGCGGCGGTCAGAAAGATGGCTGCCGTTTTCCTTTGATAAGAGGCCGGTATCCTCCTTTTCTGACTGACATACATCTTCCCGGCCTCTTTCTTTTTGGAGGCATACGCATGACAGATATCGACCGTGAGCATGACCTGTCCCATCTGTCCGATGCGGACTACAAAGACGCGATCCGGCGCATTGAACAGTTATCTTCCTGCCCTTGCACAGAGTGTGTGGAGAGATGCTGGACGACGGATGACATCAGAGAGTGCGAGCGCTATCGCCGATGGTGGGATGTGCAGCACAACATTGACCGAGGGAGGATCTGATGGGGCTAGGTAAATACAAAAGAAACCGTCCGGATAAGGATGGACACTTCCGGGCAGCGTTCGACAAGAACAAGAAGATTATCTATGCGACGCAGACAGTATGTGCGATCTGCGGAAGGCCAGTGGACTTCTCCTTGAAGTTCCCAGATCCGATGAGCCCCACCATAGACCACATCATTCCGATTGCCAAAGGCGGGCATCCTTCTGATCTTGGCAACATGCAATTGGCTCATCTTGCCTGCAACAGGGCAAAGGCAGATAAAGTCGTTAACAAAAAGTACATTCCTGATCAATCACTTGGCAACCGGGTCCTCCCTCAGTCTCGTGACTGGGCTTCTTACAGAAGCAATCAAAAGTAAGCACATTTATTTACACATAGGGGCGGGGTAGACCCCATCCCAGGGGCTGCTCGCAACAGCGCCCGGTACTGCGAATATTTCTCGCTAACAAAGCGAGCGGAGGTAATCAATGGACTATAAAGGCATCGAATATCTGAGGAATAAGCTCGCCAGTAAGCGAGTGAGAGTGCTGACAAGATATCAGTACTACGAGATGAAGGATAAACATACGCCGCGTAATTTGATGGTACCGCACTCGATGCAGTCAAAGTTTAATCTGATCAGCGGGTGGTGCACGAAGTCGGTTGATTCTCTGGCGGATCGTCTTCAGTTCCGCGGATTCCGGAATGATAATTTCAACCTTACACAGATCTATGAGATGAACAATTCCGACGTTCTCTATGATTCTGCGATCCTCGGTGCGCTGATTTCTTCGTGCGACTTTATCTACATTTCTGAAGATGAGCATGGAAATCCGCGTCTGCAGGTGATTGATGGAGCAAATGCGACTGGTGTTATCGATCCGATCACGAATATGCTTCAGGAAGGATACGCGGTGTTGAAGCGTGATGATTATCAGGTGCCGTTGATCGAAGCGTATTTTACTGCTGGTACCACCGTGATCTATGAACGTGGATCACAGCCATACGAGGTAACAAATGTTGCACCATATCCGCTGCTTGTTCCAATTATCAATCGCCCGGATTCGGTTCGGCCGTTTGGCCACAGCCGCATTTCACGGGCATGCATGAGCTATCAGGATAACACGAAGGATGCGCTGATGAACATGTGCATCTGTTCTGAAGTTGCCAGTTTCCCGCAGAAATATCTTGTTGGTATGGACCCTGATTCTGTTCCGATGGATAAGCAGGTTGCGTCTCTTTCTAGTTTCCTGCAGATTTTCCGAAGTGAGGACCAGAGCGTTCCGAATCCAACAATCGGCCAGTTCCAACAGGCGCAGCTAACGCCTTATGCCGATGAAATCAGAACGTATGCGTCTCTGTTCGCCGGCGAGACAGGGCTAACGCTTGATGATCTTGGCTTCAGCACAGCGAATCCGTCGAGTTATGACGCAATCAAGGCTTCGCATGAAAGTCTCCGCCTGATGGCAAAGAAGGCAGAGCGTTCTTTCGGCGTTGGCTTCCTTAATGCCGGTTACCTTGCTGCATGCATTCGTGATAAATACCCATATAAGCGCAACCAGCTTTATAAAACGGTTCCGATGTGGGAACCGGTATTCGAACCCGATGCAGCTGCTATTGCGGCGATTGGTGATGCGGCTGTCAAAGTCAATCAGGCTGTCCCAGGCTATTTTGGTGACCAGAACATGCGCGATCTTACCGGATTAGATTCAGATAACGCAAATAACGGTGGCTTCTGATGGATGCAAGGGAGATCCAAGAGTCATACCGCCGCAAGCTGCAGAATGACAACCAGTTAAAGAAGATACGGAAGAAGGTTGCAGACGGAGATCTTTCAGCGCTGCAGAAATACAGCATCCGTGCTGGTGAGCTTTCGGTTGAAACGCTGCAGGATAGTGCGGCTGATCTGGACGGGCATGAAGAAGAAATGCTTGATTCCGTTTTCCGTGAAAATTATCAGGCGGTTGAGAACGCCTCGCAAACAGCGCAGAAATCTGCAAATGAATCTTCCGGATTTGGTTTGAATCCTTCGACAACTGCATACATAAGTACTGCAGCTGTTTTTGCAAGCAAATTGAGTGGGTACGAAGATGTTAAGGAAGGGCTGAATGCGCTGAAGTATGACATTGTTCTTCAATCACAGCGCTACGCAGATGACAGCGAACGAAGAAGCGCAGACTTCGCCAGCAATTCAGGCGTTGAAGTACTCGTTTCCAGAGAGTACGACGATGTCGGTGTGCATACGACAGATAAAGGCGGAGGTGAAGACTGCCAGTGGTGCAAGGCAAGATGTGGAACCAATGTCCCGTTAAAAGAAGCCTATGCCAGAGGCATGTTTGAACGGCATCCGGGATGCGGGTGCATTATTACCTACAAGACCAAGAGAGGGATTTTCAGGCAAGGCAAAGGAGACTGGGAACATAACCAGTGGGCGGAGGAATCGGATCGGGAAACTCAAAATAGAATTTTGCATTCAATGTCTGGTGACAATGTTGGTTCTTATCTTCGAACCCCTGCCGGAAAAGTACAAATAACAGACGAACAGTTTGGAAAAAAGGCAGGTAAACATTGTGCGGATTATGGCCTTAACCCGTCGAGAAAAGAAGATAGAGACAAATTTCGGAGTATAACTCAGGATATTATTTCAAACTACGATGAAAAGTTCAGTGGTGAATGGCGCGGGCAAAAGGGTATTTGCGACTTTTACTTAAAAGGCGATGATGTGGTCGTTGTAAACCATGATGAAAATAGTTATGTTACTACTATGAAGGGAGGGATAAACAATGCTAGGGTTAAGAAAGCAAGAGGATGAGCCGTTTATGAGGTTTATGGCCATAGTACAAAATAATGCGTCAGAAAAACATTGTGTTTTCTTCCTTGATGCAGCTTTGGGAGACGATATTTCTTTTGGAAATGTTGAAGGTGACAATTGTGCTGGATGGCTTATTCCAAATGACAAAGCTGAATTGTTTAATGAGTTTTTCAAAAGCGGGAAAATTGATAGCAAAAAGTGGGATAAATACTATGTTGTCGCTGAACCATCGATTGAGGATGGCGAATGGAAAATTGCATTTAACTGAGTGTTGATGAAAGCACCTTCGGGTGCTTTTTTGATGGAGGAATATGAGAAAGATATTCAGACCGCCGAAGGGAAACGATAACGGATAGGAGGGGATGATGGCAGCACCTAAGCGATTAGGTCGCCAAACCCCCACCGCATCCGTTGTTCTTCCATATACGCAAACACATGGTCAGGAAGCTGTAGATCTGTATGAGAAGTCAGGCCGCAAAGCTATGGATTGGCAGAAATTGCTGATCTATGACATGCTTGGGTACAATTCCGAAGATCTATGGGTGCATACCAAGTTTGGTTATGCGGTTCCGCGCCGAAATGGAAAGAATGAAGTTGTTGTCATGCGTGAATTGTATGGGCTGATGAATGGGGAAACCATTCTGCATACAGCACATCGCACACCAACTTCTTCCAGTGCATTCCAGCGCCTGTATGATGCTCTTACAGCATGCGGCTACAAAGAAAAGGAAGACTTTGATTCCTATCGGCAGTATGGCCTTGAACGCATAGAGATGCGAGGCACGAAGGGCAAGTGCAGTTTCCGAACAAGAACGTCGAAGGGCGGTCTTGGCGAAGGCTTTGATCTGCTGGTGGTTGATGAGGCACAGGAATACCAGGATGATCAGGAAACGACGTTGAAGTATGTCATTTCTTCGTCGCAGAATCCGCAGACGTTATTGTGCGGAACACCGCCTACACCAGTATCATCCGGAACGGTGTTCATGAATCTGCGGAAAGCGATCTTTTCTGGAGATAAGAAAGACGCCTGCTGGGAGGAATGGTCTGTTGACCATCTGACAGATGTTCACGATGTCGATGCCTGGTACGAAACGAACCCATCACTCGGAACGATTCTGACCGAGCGCATCATTGCGGATGAGATCGGAACGAATGAGCTTGATTTCAACATCCAGCGCCTTGGATATTGGACAACACAGAATTTGAAATCAGCAATCTCTGAGAACCAATGGAATGAGCTGAGAGTAGACACAGTGCCGGATCTGAAAGGGCCGCTCTATGTTGGCATCAAGATCGGGGCAGACGGGCAGAACATTGCCATGTCGATTGCTGTAAAGACGAAGAATGACAAAGTCTTTGTTGAAGCGATTGACTGTCAGCCGCACCGGAATGGGGACGGATGGATTCTTCGCTTCCTGAAACAGGCGGATTGGCAGGTGTGTGTGATTGATGGTTCCAATGGCCAGCAGGCGCTTGCCGATGACATGCGCGCGGAGCGGTTAAAAGTCCCGTACTTTCCACGCGTGGGTGATGTGATTGCCGCCAATGAAGCATGGCAGAGCGGAATTGACCAGAAAATGATCTGCCACATGGGGCAGGCATCGTTAGCACAGTCTGTAACGAATTGCGATAAGCGCCTGATCGGCTCAAACGGAGGCTTCGGTTATAAATCAATCAAGGAAGGTGTTGATATTTCGCTGATGGAATCAGCCATATTTGCGTATTGGGCTGCTAAAACGACGAAGGAACGCCGCAAACGGCAGCAGGTTGTTTATTGATCTATTGAGCATCCCAAAAGGGATGCTTTTTAGATATTTACGTATACCACACGGTTAAGAGGGATAAGGAGACTTAAAACATGGAATTTACACCAATTACAACACAGGAACAGTTCGAAGCGGCAATGAAGGATCGCATGGATCGGTACGCCAAGAAGTTTGAAGGGTACACAAGCCCGGACGATCTTGCAAAGATTAAATCCGACTATGACGGCCAGATTGCAACGCTGACAAAGACAGCAGAGGAAAACGCTAAAAAATACGCAGGCTATGACAAAGAGCTTGCGGAACGTGATGCCAAAATCAAGGGCTACGAGACCGCCTCGGTAAAAACGCGAATTGCCCATGAAGTAGGCTTACCGTATGAGCTTTCCGGCCGGCTGTCCGGAGAAAGTGAAGATGACATCCGCAAGGATGCAGAGGCACTGGTTGGATTGATTGGTAAAGGCCATCAAATTACACCGCTTGCATCGTCTGAAACTGCAGAAGACAAAGTTAAGACGGCTGTCAAGCAATTGAGCGAAAAGCTGAAAAAATAAACGGAGGGAATAAAAAATGCTCGAAAAGGGAACAATGCTCGATCCGGTACTGGTTACCGAAATGTTTAACAAAGTGAAGGGACACAGCGCACTTGCAAATCTTTGCCCTATGTCTGCTATCGCCTTCAATGGCAACAAGGAAATGACGTTTACGCTCGACAAAGAAGCTGACATCGTTGCTGAAAACGGCGCAAAGACGGTTGGCGGCGCAACAGTAAAGCCTGTTACGATCATTCCAATCAAGTTCGAATATGGCGCGCGCGTTTCAGATGAATTCCTTTATGGGACGGAAGAGGCTCGTGTTGATGTTCTGACACAGTTTACGGAAGCTGCTGCAACGAAGTTTGCACGCGGTCTTGATCTGGCAGCTCTGCACGGCGTAAATCCGCGCACCGGAACCGCTTCTGCAGTTGTTGGAGACAATAACTTCGATTCCAAGATCACGAATATCGTAAAGTACGCTGCCGCTACTGCTGATGTGAATATTGATTCTGCACTTGCAATGATTGAATCTGCAGACGGAAATGCAAACGGTATTGCAATGTCACCTACAATGCGCAGCGCAATTGCGGCACTGACTGTAAATGGAGCTCGGAAGTATCCTGAGTTCGCATTCGGTGGCCGCCCTGCAACCATCGGTGCAATGGGGCTCGATGTTAACTCGACAGTTTCCGGTGCATCCAGCAAGGATCACGCACTGATCGGTGATTTCACTGCATTCAAATGGGGCTATGCGAAGCAGATTCCGCTGGAGGTGATCGAGTACGGCAATCCGGATAATGATACGTCCCTGGGCGATCTGAAGGGCCACAATCAGGTGTATCTGCGCGCAGAGGCTTACATTGGCTGGGGCATCCTTGCACCGGAGTATTTCGCAATCGTCAAGGAGACAGCTTAATGCTGTACCGCAACACCAAGACGGGAGCCGTGATTGATGTTGCGTCTGAGCTGAGTGGGGGTTGGGAGGCTGTGCAGCAGTCTCCCAATACTGTTTTATGTTCGGATCATACTGACACGGCTAAACCAGCGGCGAAACGTGGAGGCACACGCAATGGCAGACGGAACAGTAAAAACTGACGCTTATGCAACGGTAGACGATGTGTCTGCACTTTGGAAGACATTGACCAATGAGCAGCAGGAAATGGCAAGGAATCTTCTCCCTATCGTTTCTGACAGCCTGCGGATGGAAGCTAAGAAAACAGGTCAGGATCTCGATGCCATGATCGAAAACGGAGCTGTGTATGCGTCTGTCGTTAAGTCCGTAACCGTTGACATTGTCTCTCGCTATCTTGAAAACGTGAGCGCCAATCGGTCAAGCACTCTATCTCAGGAATCGCAGTCTGCACTTGGGTATTCCTGGTCTGGAACATATGCGAATACTGGTGGCGGCATCAGTATCCTTAACAAGGATCTGAAGCGTTTAGGGCTGACACGCCAGCGGTATGGATTGGTAGATCTGTATGGCATTGCAGGGGATTGATGTTCAGATTGTGCAGCGCGTTCAAACAGGTGAAGATGCCTTTGGAGCGCCGATCTATGAAGAGGCAGAGGAAACAGTGCACAATGTCCTGGTGGCACCGCTTTCTTCACAGGAGCTTCTTGAGACGCTGAATCTGTACGGCAAAAAGGCAGTTTATCAAATTGCGATACCGAAAGGGGACACACACGTTTGGGAAAACGCAATCGTTAAGTTTTTCGGTAAGCGATGGCATGTGTTCACACTGTCGCAGAAGGGTATCGATACTCTTGTTCCGTTAGAATGGAACGATAAATACCAGGTTGAGCTATATGCGTGACTTCGAACTTGTTTTGAACAAAGCCGGAGTAAATAAATTGCTCAAAGCGCCGGAAACAAGGGCAATGGTGCAGAATCTGGCAAATCAGAAAGTCGCTGCAATGGGAGACGGGTACAAAGTGAACATCAACTATTCCAGTAAGGACGGTCGTGTTACGTCTTATGTTTATCCTGAAACTGATAAGGCAAAGCAGGACAATCTGGACAATAACACGGTGCTGAAAGGGGTGAGCGGATGATTCCGGAAAATGAAATCAGAAAGCTGCTCAATTCCAGCGGCATCAAGGCTTACATGGAGCGCCCTGAGAATGTGCCGGATGAATACTGTATCGTTGAGCGCACGGGCTCTACAAGTCGAAACTGGATTACAACCTGCACGATTGCTGTACAGTCTATTGCACCACGTCTTGCGGATGCAGCTGCTCTGAATGATCACATGAAGCGCATTCTGCTGCAGGCTGAGATTGATGGCATCACATCAATAAAGCTGGTGAGTGATTACAATTTTACAAATATGGCCGCCAAGCAATATCGCTATCAGGCGGTCTTTTCGGTTGTCTCGAAAGAGATATAGGAGGTTAAAAAATGGGAAACAATACTGCAAACATCGCTGTTGGCAAGCCTAAGAGCACTGGCGCAATTTTCTATGCGCCGGCAGGGTCTACGCTTCCGACATCTGCAGACGCTGCTCTGGATGAAGCGTTTGTTTGTGTCGGTACGATTGGTGATGATGGCCTGACGCGCAAGATCAAGCGTTCTACGAAGGTGATCAAGGATTGGGGCGGAAATACGGTCAAGGTAATGCAGACGGATGTCACAGAAACATTTGGCTTTACGATGATTGAAGCTTTGAACGTTGATGTGCAGAAGGTTGCATACGGTGAAGATAACGTCAAGACGGATGTGTCAACCGGCATGTCTGTGTCGCATAACTCTGCAGAGCCCGTTGAGCATGCATGGGTGATTGATCAGATCCTTGATGACGGGAGCCTGCTGCGCATCGTGATTCCACATGGAAAGATCACTGAGCTGGGCGATGTATCTTTCAAGGTGGATGAAGCTATTGGGTATGGCGTAACTATTACCGCTCTGGGTGATGGAACCGGCCTTACCTCGACCGATTACATCAAGCCGAAGGCCTAATAGGTGAATGCAATGAAGGGCAAGACAAAAACTGGCTTCGAATGGGAAGTCAATGTGATCGCCGTTGATAACTGGGAACTGGTCGAGATCCTGACGGAAGCGGACAAAGGAAAATCATCTGCGCTCATTCAGGGGATGAAGATGATTCTTGGCGAGGAAGGCTATGCCGCATTGAAAGAACATGTGCGCGGTCTGTCGAAGGATGGAATTGTGCACAGCACATCCATGTCTTCGGAGTTCCTTTCGTTCCTCAATTCGATCAGCGAAGGAAAAAACTGATTGCCCTTGCCGGAACACTGCGAGATTACCATGACGAAATTGTGTGTGATCTTGCGGAAACGTATCATTTATTCGATATGACAGCACTGCCGCCATCCAAGGTGGCGGTGCTTGTTTCCGGTTTCAGGGCTGATTCGAGAACAAAGAAGAAGATCTCAGGTGTAAAAAATGAGCTTCCAGAATCACTGGCATGTGCCATGATCATCGATAAGCTCACAAATGTATGCTGGCTTCTTTCAAATAATTCAGGTAATGACTATCCGCCAAGGTTAGTCGACTGGGTGCTTGGTAGAGAGGCGGAACATGTGCAGCAGAAAGGCGTTAAGCAGTTCAGTAGCGCGGAAGAGTTTTTTGAAGCACGTTATGGAGGGAAGAAATGGCAGAAGGAATAGAACTGGCAACCGCCTACGTGCGGATTGTACCAACAACAGAAGATATTAGCGGGAACCTGAAAACAGCGCTTGAAGATCCATCCGAAGAATCTGGAAAGAATGCTGGTAAGAAAGCAGGCTCCGGATTTTCCGATTCGTTCGGAAAGAATGTGACAAAATTCGGCGATGAGTTCTCAAAGAAGGTGTCTGTTCCGATTACAGCAGGATTAACTGCAGCGATGGCATCGTGGTCGAAGGTTGATAACGGGCTTGACATTGTTGTGCAGAAAACAGGAGCTTCCGGCGAAGCCCTTGAAAAGATGCAGCAGACGGTTAAGGATCTGGCAACAACAATGCCGGTCAGCTTTGCAGATGCGGGAACAGCCGTTGGTGAAATCAATACCCGATTTGGTGCAACAGGGGAGCAGCTGGAGGAAATGTCACAGCAATTCCTAAAGTTTGCACAGATCAACAATGTTGATGTAAACAGTTCCATTGATAACGTGCAGAAGGCAATGTCTGCCTTTGGGCTTACAGCTGACGACGCTGGCGCAATGCTTGACACCTTAAATAAGGTTGGTCAGGATACCGGCATCAGCATGGACACTCTGGAACAGCTGATGGTGCAGAACAGCACCGCGCTGCAGAGCATGGGATTGAATGCCTCGGATTCTGCGGTTCTGCTTGGCCAGTTAGAGAAATCCGGTGCTGATGTGCAGACGGTCATGATGGGTCTTACGCGCGTGCAGGCATCCGCTATGCAGGATGGTGTCAGCATGCAGGAGGAGTTCCAGAAGGCTGTTGGGAGTTCGGATGAGGCTGTTGCTATCTTTGGAACACGTGCAGGCGCAAAACTGTATGAGCTGTTTAACAATGGAACATTAAACGCAGACATGTTTACGCAGTCGCAGACAAGTCTACAGGATGCTCTAGGGTCTACAGCTGATACATTTGACGCAATGCAGGACCCTGCCGATCAGTGGCAAACAGTGCTCAATAATCTGATGGTACTTGGGTATCAGATCGGCGAGGCAGTTATGCCATCTATAACATCGGCGGTGCAGACACTTGTTCCGATCCTGCAGAAGGGAAGCGAAATCTGGGAAGGGTTGAATCCGTCAACGCGGGATCTGATTGTTAAGGCTGCGCTGTTATCAGCTGCTGCCGGACCGGTTATCAGCACTGGTGGGAAATTGATCACAGGCGCTTCAAGCCTGGCATCACATTTCGGGAATGTGGCAACAAAAGCAGGCGGTTTTGCTTCAAAGCTTACAGGGCTTGGGACATCTGCTGCGCAGGCAGCACCAGGAGTGACACAGGCATCTACTTCATTTGGCCAGCTGGCAGGGCAGGCATTGTCTCTGGTTGCTCTAGGGGCAGGAATTGCTCTTGCTGGTGTCGGGATCAAACAGGTTGCGGATGCAGCTGTAAAAGTAACACAGGCAGGACCGGGGGCAGGAGCGGCAATGGCATTGATGGTTGTGTCAATTGCTGGCTTAGCAGCTGGTGCCGCGGCACTGGGGCCCGCATTAACAGCTGGCGCTGTTGGATTCGTTGCATTTGGCGCGGCGGTACTCGGCATTGGTGCTGGTGTTGATCTTGCAGCTTCAGGCCTGGCAAAGCTGGCGGAAAAGCTTCCGGTTGTTTCGGAATATGGGTCGTCGTCAGCACTGGCATTCCTTGAACTGGCTGGAGGATTGACCACATTTGGCCTTGGCTCTGCTGCGGGTGCAGCAGGAGCGGTGGCTTTAGGGCTTGGCCTGCTCGATATGTCCATTAACATGGGTGTTGTTTCGACTTCGAGCCTTGTCTTCAATCCGGCCATGAAAAAGATGACGGAACACTTCGATAAGCTGATTCTTCAGTTCCCGAAAATCAAAACAGGGATTTCCGGGCTAAAAACAGATCTATCGACAATGCAGAAGAGCTTCACGGATGCTGATACATCCATTTCCAAAACGATGGATACGATGAAGAAAAAAGTCATCGACAGCATCGATGAAATGGCAAGGAAGTTCAAAAACACGAAATTCGAGTTCAACCAGCATATTGCGATCCCCCACTTCTCAATGAGCGGTGGTTTTAATGCAAACGGTGGTGTTCCTTCTGTGTCGGTAAATTGGTACAGCAAAGCAATGGACCGGCCGATCATTTTGGATGGTGCGACGATTTTTGGTGCAAGCGGAAACAGTCTGCTGGGAGGTGGTGAAGCAGGGCGTGAGGTTATTATGTCGGAAGATTACATGCAGAACATGATCTCAAATTCTTCGCAGACCTACAACCAAAACATCACCATCAACGCACCGTCTGAGCTTGATCCCAGTGAGATTGCACGGCAGACACGCAACTCGACGCGTGAGCTGCTGCTGTCATTGCGAGGTGTCTAATGCGGTCAATCACATGCACAAATAAAAGCGGCTTAAGTTGTACATTTGGAGAGGGCGGATTCTCGCCCTTTCTTTTGGCTGATGCAGATGGGCTATACTCGAAAACAATGAACGTCAACACTTCGTCAAACACTGGCGTTGATGGATCTACTTACCATTCTTCATCTCTGAAGCAGCGCAATATTGTGCTGACGCTGAAAGACATCGGGAATTATGTCGAAAACCGCGCTTTTCTGAATGCGCTGTTTGAGGAAAAAACGTTTGGAGAGCTTCTTTTCAGAGACGAAGACGAAGAACGCAAGATTGATTACATCGTCGAAAAAGTGACGTCTGACGGAAGCAAAGCATATCGGACGCATCAGGTTTCTTTAATCTGCCCCGATCCCTATTTTTATGATCTTTACGCTACCAGCTTTACGATGTCATCCTTCATGCCGTCGTTCTCTTTCGCCCATGCTTTCACGGCTTCGAAAGAAGAATTTGGATACCGTCAAAAAGAAAAGATCAAAGTTATCAACAACGAATTGAGCGTTGACGGCACTGGCATTACGATCCAGATTGCGTGCAATGGATCGGTTAAAAATCCATCGATTACGCGCGTCGAAGACCATGCTCATATTTCCATCGGGACAACGGCAAAGCCGCTTAGTCTTGTGGCTGGGGACGTTGTGACGGTGACAACGGAAAGCGGCAACAAAAAGGTCGTGCTGACACACGACGGGGTAACATCCAGCATCAACCAGTATTTGAGCGAGGATTCGTCCTTTTTACAGCTGCGCAGAGGCTCAAATTCGCTTGGCTATAACGCTGACGAGGGCGTTGACAGCATGGTTTTAACGATTAGTTATCGCAATAGGTACACAAGCGCATGATCGAAGTCAGAGTTTACAATGCAAGCATGGATTTTGAGGGGGTGATCGACAACTATTCGAGCCTCCAATGGGTGCGAAAGTATGTTGAGCCCGGAAGTTTTGAGCTCCATTGCCCTATCACTCCCAACAATTTACAGCTGCTAAAGCGTGACAATCTGATCTGGAAAAGAGGGGCAAAAGAGGCTGGCGTGATCGAGGATCTGAAGTTGGAAGAAACAGCGAAAAAGGCTGAGATCACGGTCAAAGGCCGCTTTCTTTCGTCCTATCTGGATCGCCGGTTGATCCGACCTTTTTATGAGTGCTACGGCAAAAACGCCGAAACGGTAATCAGGGAGCTTTATGCAAATGCTGCTCCGATCCCACAGGTGGAACTGGGCACAGTGCATGGCTTTACGGAAAAAGTCAGCTTTCAGGCAACCTATCAGAATCTGCTTGCAAAGGTGGAAGAAATTTGTTCAGGCATGGCTACGGGGTTTCGCTTTCGCCCTGATTTTGTAAATAAGAAAATCTATTTTGAACTTTATCGAGGTTTGGATCATTCCATCACGCAGTCAGATCGGGAGCGCGTCATCTTTTCAGACGGCTTTTCGAATTTGGACAGTGCGACATATGAAGAGAATGACCAAGTATACAAAAACATCTGCTACGTCGGAGGGCAGGGCGAAGGATCGGATCGCACAATCGTTGAGGTTGGAGCGACCGATTCCACAGGCTTAGAGAGACGCGAGAGCTTTCTTTCTGCTACCGATGTACGCAACGACAACATCAGCGAATCGCAGTATCAGGATGCGCTTAAACAGCGTGGAAATGCCGCTCTTTCGAATTCGATCCTGGCATCGTCTTTCGACGCATCAGTCAATCCAAACGGAAATTTTAAGTACCTTGAAGACTACGATCTTGGCGATATTGTAACGGTCCAAAAAGAAGCTTATGGAATCACGCAGAACCTCAGAATCACGGAGATCTCAGAAGTCTATGAAAATGGAATTTATAAGATCGAGCCGAAGTTTGGAGAGGGGCTTACCGTTAAAAATATGCTTGGGTCAATGACCGGCACAGGCGGAGGCGGTGTCAGTGTCGGCGGATCAAAACACGCCAGCGAAGTCATCACGGTCAGCACATCGGACGCACACACATCGGAGACGATCAATGGGGTGGATTATCAAAAATACTCCAAAACGATGGCCAATGCGTACCAGTGGGACACGGTCGATGTCAGTGCTTATCCGACCGGATCAAGTCAAGTGCCAACAGATACAGAGCTTGCTAATTTCCAGCTAATTAAGTTTTACGGCGTGGATGATGCCGGAGGGAAAACGATGAATCTTTACTGCACAAAAGCAGTATCATCAGGCTTTTCGATCTTAGTAACAGGAGTGTCGTATGGCTGAAAAAATTAAAACAATGCAGGCTGATCAGCACCCGATCGGGAGTATATATTTGTCGGTCGATGCTACAAATCCATCTGTTTATTTTGGCGGTACATGGCAATCAATCGGCTCTGGGCGAGTGCTACAAGGTGCAGACGAAACACATGCAGCAGGTTCAACGATAGAGGCTGGGCTGCCTAATATTACAGGAAAAATATATCGCTATTACGGTGAAAGCAGTATTACAGGTGGTGCAGTGAGCGGAGCTTTTGCAGCAACTAATGGGATGACAAAAACACAATATTCAAATTGGGAGAAAACAAATAATGCTGTTTCTTTTGACGCATCCCGATGCAGCTCTGTTTACGGCAGATCAGATACCGTTCAGCCGCCTGCGTTTGTGGTCAACATCTGGGTGAGAATCGCATAGGAGATAAAAATGGAAATTAAACAAATTGAATCCTCAGCCGTTTTTGATGCTTTACAGGCTGAAAAGCGCGTGATTGCAGTGGATTTTAAGCGGGGCGAGTACATTGATCTGTCAGGGCAAACTTTTTTTGTAACGACGCGCCTCATTAACAATCCGGATGTGCGCTTCTTTACAACGGAGGTGTCTAATGGCTGATCAATATGGACTTTTTTGGAACTCTGTAGACAGCGACAGATTGTATGACGCTGACAGTTTCGCGGAATGGCTGAGAAAGTTTTTTACGACCGGCGTTTTTGACGGAGAGTTACAGGTGACATACGCTGGTGGAATGGATGTATCTGTTTCCAGCGGATATGCAAACCTCGAAGGAAAGGTGCGCTTTTTTGACAGCGCAACAAAGCTGACGCTGGCAACAGCCGGTGCAACCTATCCACGTATTGATACTGTCGTTGTAGAACGGAATGATACGGACCGGCAAATCACGATCAAGGCGATCACAGGCACTTACAGTGCGAATCCAACAGCAACGGCACCGGTGCGCGCTAACAACATTTATCAAATCGTTTTGGCACAGATCTATGTTGCAGCGGGAGCGACGTCAATCACGCAAGCGGCCATCACAGATACGCGCAAGGACACAAGTCTCTGCGGCATCGTCGCAGCGACGGTAAAAAATCCCGACTTCGGCCAGTGGTATGCGCAAAATGAATCACAATTTAGCGAATGGTTTGCCGCCATGAAGGGGCAGCTGACGACAGATGCGGCAGGGAATCTGCAAACAGAGATTGATGCGCTCAAAGAAACGGTTGGCACCAACACAAGCGGAATTGCGGCGAATAAAGAAGCGATTGCATCCAACACGGCGAAGCTGTCCACAACGGCTAAAAACATCACGCT
>SAMEA3663054__coassemble_763_pt1 | contig 17327 bp, 13 predicted proteins | sample SAMEA3663054__metabat2_high_PE_006 | metagenome-assembled genome bin SAMEA3663054 (sample SAMEA3663054) | pig gut metagenome | biome: pig gut; feature: pig-associated habitat; material: faeces | place: France | collected 2012 | reverse complement strand
ACATCTATTTGTTTAATGTACTCGGGATCTTACCCACAATCTATCCCGAAGCCTCCGTTTATTCCGCAGTTTGTGCTGGCATACTATTTCTGGTTTGTCTACCATGTATGGGGAATGCTCCCTGCATTTCTCCATGAAGATCAGAACGAGTATTACAGGATAGCATTTGCGCTGTTCTCCGGAATGACGGTATTCGTCATCGTCTCATTTATCTTCCCGAATATGCAGACGCTGCGTCCTACACATCTGGAGAATGATATTTTTTCAAAAATGATCGCTGCGATCTACGCCTCTGACACCCCGACAAATATCATGCCGTCGATTCATGTCTACAATGCACTGGTCATCAACACCGGCATCTGGAGAAGTCCAAAGGCCGGGAAGCATCATGCGCTCCGCGGCCTGTCGCTCTTCTGCTGCATCATGATCATCCTCTCGACCGTATTCATCAAGCAGCATACGATAGCCGATATCATTGGCGCATTCGTGATGTACCTGGCATTCTACCCTTTCTTCTTTACCAGGCGCTTCAGACTGCCGGCACTATTCAGCGAGCCTGCCACCACTCTATAGATCCTCTATCTCATCAAGCCAGATACGCGCCGATGCATCTGACGGCATACGCAGATCGCCGCGCGGTGAGAGTGCGACAGTACCCACCTTCGGCCCGTCAGGAATCGCGCTTCTCTTGAACTGCTGTGCGAAGAACCTTCTGTAGAATACCTTCAGCCACTTCTTTATCGTCTCATCATCATAAGTATCCTTAAATGCAGTCCTTGCAAGGATATATATTTTCTCCGGAGAAAATCCATATCTCAACAGATAATACAGGTAAAAATCATGCAGTTCGTAAGGTCCGACGAGGTCTTCTGTCTTCTGGGCAATCTGACCGTTCTTTTCAGGCGGCAGGAGTTCTGGAGAGACAGGCGTATCGAGCACATCGAGCAGGACCTTTCTCAGCTTCTCATCATCTTTTCCATAATAGTCCGCATAGAAGCGGACCAGATGACGGACCAGAGTCTTCGGTACCGAACAGTTCACGGCATACATTGACATGTGGTCTCCATTGTAGGTAGCCCAGCCAAGTGCCAGCTCTGAGAGGTCTCCTGTTCCGATCACGAGACCGCCCTCTTTATTCGCTATATCCATCAGGATCTGGGTTCTCTCCCTGGCCTGTGAATTCTCATATGTCACATCATGGACATTCTCATCCTGACCTATATCGGAGAAATGCTGTCTGACTGCCTTGCTGATACTGATCTCACGGAAGGTCACGCCGAGCGTCTCTATCATGGTGACTGCATTCTCGTATGTCCTGTCAGTCGTGCCGAAACCAGGCATTGTGACTCCGATGATGCCCTTCCTGTCGAGTCCTAAGATATCAAAAGCGCGGACAGTCACAAGAAGCGCAAGCGTTGAATCAAGTCCTCCAGAAATGCCTATCACGGCAGTCCTGGAATGCGTATGTTCAAGCCTCTTGCGAAGTCCATAGGCCTGGATATTAAGAATCTCCTCACAGCGTTCCCTCAGATGTGATTCATCTGAAGGCACGAAAGGATGCGGATCCAGGGGCCTTGTAAGACTCACCTTTTTCGGAGTCAGCCTGAATGGGATACGCTCATAATCATCTTCGGGCACATAGGTAGTCATCTGGTCGCGGCGCTTTATAGATTCAGATACATCAATCTCTGTAATCGTCATCTGACCCTCAAATGGCTTAGTCTCAGCAAGCACACGGCCATTCTCTGCAATGATGCCATGTCCTGAATATACGACATCCTGAGTAGATTCACCAATACCGGCATTTGCATAGATATAGCTCGTATATGTCTTTGCAGACTGCATCGCCACGAGCTGCCTCCTGTATGAAGCCTTGCCCGTGAGCTCATCTGAAGCAGAGAGATTGACTATGATACTGGCACCAGAAAGCGCGGCATGGGTAGACGGAGAATCCGGAACCCACAGATCCTCACAGAGCTCTGCAGCAATATCAACTCCCGGAATACTGTCACATGAAAAAATAAGGTTGCTTCCAATCGGAATCTCACCATTCGGAAGTGCAATCGTCTCTGAGTACTGTGGTCCCGATGCAAAATATCTGGCCTCATAGAACTCACTGTAGTTCGGGAGATTAAGCTTAGGGACGAATCCTAATACATGCCCTCTGTTGATAGCGGCAGCGACATTTCTCAGATGTCCGGCATAGAAGACCGGCAGACCTGCGAAGATGATCGCGTCAAGTGCCTTTGTCTTCTCAGCAATGAGTCTGAGCGCCTGTATTGCGCCCTCCTGCAAAGTATCCTGAAAAAACAGTTCGCCACACGTATATCCCGTGATGCAGAGTTCAGGGAAGGCTATGATCTGTGCCCCGTCATCAGCGGCTTTCTGTGACCAGTCTATAATGCTTAGTGCATTAGCCTTCGTATCTGCAACCACCGTATCCGGTGTGATAGCAGCAACCCTTATGAATCCATGTGCCATTAGAATATCTCCTCCGGTGTAAATGTATACTTTTTCCCACAGAATCTGCATACGACTTCGATTGGCTCACCGTCAGATGTCAGGTCATTTTTATCCTGCTGTGACAGAGTCTTAAGCTTCGCAGCGAACTTGTCATGGCTGCAGTCGCAGTAGAACTCCACGTCCTGCTTCTCTGTGAACTCTATATCAAAACCGTCAAGAACAGCCTTCAGGATGTCTTCAGGCCTATAGCCTTTCTCAAGCATATCTGTGACTGAATCAATATGAGAAATATTGTCGCTTAGCTTATCAATCGTCTCATCATCAGTGCCAGGCATCAGCTGTACAATGAATCCGCCAGCCTGCTTTACAGTGAGGTCAGTGTCTACCAGTACTCCGAGACCGACCGATGACGGCACCTGTTCACTTTCTGCATAGTAGTATGTCAGATCCTCTGCAACCTCGCCCGATACCAGATTGATGGAACCGCTGTATGGCTCCTTGAGGCCCATGTCCCTCATCACACGCAGATATCCATGGCCTATAGCCCCGCCGACGTCGAGATGTCCATTTGACTTCTCAGGCAGATCTACATGCGGGTTGTTCGCAAACCCCTTGGCATGGCCATGAGGGTCCGCAGTCACGGTGACTCCGCCTGCCGGACCGTCTCCGATGAGCTGGAGAGTGATCTCGTCATTATCTCCATCCATCATGAATCCCATCATGAGGCCGGCGCTAAGCGTCCTTCCAAGTGCTGCCGTTATGACAGGCCACGTATCATGATCCTTTCTTGCAGTCTCAACTACATCTCTGTCTGAAATTGCAAATGCGCGTATCTGGTCGTGAGCAGCGATGGCTCTCACCATGTAATCGTTCATAACGTTAATGATCTCCTTGTTTTCTACCATCTTTATAATATCCCGGCCTTTCGGGATCTTTAAGATATTCTCTTGCAATAAATGTGAGCTTCTCCGAGTCATCACGTGGTTCTGACAGCGTATCCGTGTCAAGCGCTTCGATCAGCTCGAGTCCTGATTCTTTAAGCAGTGCCTCAATGTCCTCCCGTGAGTACCCTCTCTGCACATGCTGCTCAAAGAACTTATTGTAACGGCCATCTTTTTCTCTGATAAAAAGCGTCAGATCGTAGATATTGAGCTTCGTATCAGGATCATATCCATTCTCCCAGATGAAGCTTCCCTCGTCACGGTTCTCTGCGAATGTATTGTCTGAGAGCTCTTTCTCATATTTGTAGAGAGTATTGATATCAAAGATAAATATTCCGCCCGGATCGAGAAAGTTATTGACCCTGTTAAAGACCTCGAGCAGATCATCCCTGTCCGTGATGTAATTGATACAGTCACAGACGCTCACCACAGCATGATATGTCCCGAACAGGTCCAGCTCACGCATATCCTGACAAATGTACAGAATAGAGTCGTCAGTCTCATGAGATCTGGCAATCTCAAGCATCTCATCAGATCCGTCTGCTCCAGTCATATCGTAGCCCAGATCTCTCAGGCGTCTGGTGATCTGTCCTGTGCCACAGCCCATATCAAGGACAAGAGGCTTCCCATCAATTCCAGAAGGCAGATATTTTTTTAATAGAGAGTCAAGCCCGTCTGCCCATCTGTCATATGGCACATTGTCCATGAACAGATCGTAGACTTCAGCAAACGAGGTATATGCATCACACATGTTTCTTTATCCAGTCATATATATAAGCGTAGACATCCGCTCTGTCTGTCTCGTTCAGAATCTCATGCCTGTCGCCTTCAAAAAGCTTCAGTGTCAGATTCTTTATTCCGGCCTGTCTGAATTTTTCAAAAGCAGTCCTCACGCCCTTGCTCATTGATCCCACCGGATCATCTGCTCCAGATGCAAAAAGGATTGGAAGATCCTTCCGGATCAGCCTGACATTTTTCACAGAGTTATTGAACAGCATTGCAGATGTAATGGCCCTGTATCCATTGATTGAGAACAGGAAGGTATCAAAAGGATCCTTGTAATATTTCTTCACGCTATCGACATTCTTCGACAGCCAGCTGTCCCGAGGAACCGTGCCATCCATATTGAACTTGTGATAGTCGCCTGCAAACATGAAGTCAGACACACCTTTGCTCTTGTAATCCCATCCATGGAAAAGTGCCGTGACCTTGAGTACAAATCTGGCAATATGGATCGCTGCATTCGGAGTAGTGCCAGTCCCTACGATAATCGCGCCACTCAGTCCCTTCAGCTTGTCATTATATACAGCCAGGAATCTGCGGAGCATGAAGCTTCCCATCGAATGACCGAGGATGAAATACGGCACATCAGGAAATTTCTTCTTTCCATACTGATATACAGAGAGCATATCCTCACACATCGTCGCATCCGGCTCTTTCGAATGCATGACGCCAAGCTCAGCCGGATCATTCTTCGGCACCGAATGACCATGCCCGATATGATCATGGCCTATCACTACAAATCCCTTCTGTGTCATGTAGTCGGCGAACACCTCATATCTTTCGATATACTCGATCATGCCGTGGACAAGCTGCAGTACCCCGACAGGCTTCGTATCCCCGTCTGCCTTCCATTCCACGCAGTGCAGAGGCGTTGCCACCTCATCCTTTGACTTAAGCGAAAAAATCTCCTTTACCATAGTGCATTCCTCCTTTATCCCTTTCTCACGCGGAAGTCTGAAATCCGGGCCTCCGCGCTCCGGTTCCCCATATATTCATTTATATCAGGATAATAGACAATGTCAAGCTTAATATTATTTTTGAAGCCGCCTATCGCCTTATCGAGCTGTGCCTTGCCGAATGCCTCCCTGATGGCATCATCCATAGCTGCACCTTCCCCGAAATACAATGCATCCACTACTCTGCCATGAGATGAGAGGCGCAGCTTCCTGTACTGCTGCTCCTTGCCGATAAGCCTGTAGGAGACTACCGACAGGTCCTTTTCTGCAAAAACCGGTCTCGGATTGCCATTGCCGAACGGTTCAAGCCTTTCGAGCTCCTCTACGAGAGGAATCTTCACATACCAGAGAGGCATCGGAACATCTATTACTATCCGCTTCTCGAGATCCGAGTCGTCAAGATCACAGTGCTCATTTAAAAATTCATCGAGCCACTCTACATCTTCCTCTCTCATCGAAAGGCCTGCTGCCATTGGATGACCTCCGAACTTTGTAAATACGCCGCCCTTGTCAGGGTTCTCCTCTGCATAGGCTTCGTTGGCTTCGACCATCTTTTCATACATCGAATACATCTCAATGCTGCGGCCGCTTCCCTTGACATCACCATTCTCTGTCTTGCACAGGACATATGTTGGACGGTTGTACTTTTCTTTGAGCTTACCGGCTACAAGACCGCATAGGCTCTCATGCAGATCCTCCATATAAACCACAAGAACCTTTGGGAGCTCTGTCTTTTCACTGAGAAGAGCAAATGCTTTGTTGACACCCATAGTGGTCATGAACTTACGCTGCTCGTTGAGCTTTACCAGCTTATGGGCGATCGAGGCTGCCTTCTCCTTATCTGTCTCGAGGAGCAGCTCCACTGCGGTCTCTGCTGTGTCGATACGCCCCGATGCATTGAAGCACGGTCCCAGCACAAATCCTATATTGTATGCACTGATGCGGTTTCTGTCGAGATCTGAAGCCTCGATCAGGGCATCAAGTCCCGTATTTCCTGAATCGGCCATCGCCCTTAGGCCATGCCACACTATCACGCGGTTCTCATCTATGAGATCCATGATATCTGTCACTGTCGCAAATGCTGTCTCCGGCAGATAATGCATATATTCAGAGCCCATACCCTTTTTCTCAAATATGACCTGAACCAGCTTCCACGCCACTACTGCTCCGCAGATGCCTTTGAATGCATATCCGTCATCATGCCTGTGCGGATCTACTACACAGTCTGCATGAGGCAGATGATAGGCCTTGTCATTGTAAAAGGCATCATATACGCCTGCTGCCGTATCGAACCTATCTGGCAGCTCTTCATCTCCCTCCGACGGAGTAGAGAATGGTATCTCGTGATGGTCTGTGACTATGACTGTCATTCCCTTTTCCTTAGCAAGAGAAACGGCCGGACTAGCTGCTATTCCGTTATCACAGGTCACGGCCACCTGAACTCCGTCCTCTGCTGCCTTTTCTACCATCTGCGGATTCAGTCCGTATCCGTCCTTTATCCTGTCAGGCAGGGTAAAGTCGCAGTCCGCGCTGCACCTTCTCAGGGCATCCACCAGTATATATGTGGAACAGATACCGTCTGCATCGTAGTCACCGAACACACGGATCTTCTTTTTCTCATCTATAAGCGTGATCAGGAGTTCTGCTGCTCTGTCGAGGTCTGCCATCTGATGTGGGTCATGAAGATCCTTCAGATCAGGCTGCAGGAAGGCATCCATCTTATCCTCCGGCACATGCCTGTTCACGAGCACCCTAGCTGTCACCTGGTCTATACCGTGCTCTGCTGCTATTTTCTTGAAATCAGCCCTTTTCATAAGGCTCATCCATTTTGCCATTACTTCTCCTTCAGATGAAAAAGGGGACGGGTCCCTTTTTCATCTTTTCTAAAAAAAGACCGCTGTCGCCAGCGGCCTGATTCAATCATTATCGCAATTACAATTATTGTCCAGGAACTTGTACAGAAGCCTGTAGAGCTCCTTCGCCTCATCGTCATCGAGCCGTACGCACTCTGACATCTGCTTTGGCACCTCAAGTGCCTTGTCGCGAAGCTTCATGCCCTCATCCGTAATTGATATCAGAAGATTCCGCTCATCCTTCCTGCTCCTGTGCCGCTTGATATATCCCTTGGATTCGAGCTTCTTCAGAAGCGGGGTGAGCGTACCCGAGTCGAGATACAGGCACCGGCCTATCTCCTTGACATTCATCTGCTTCTTCTCCCAGAGGACCATCATCGTGATGTACTGGGTGTATGTCAGATCGAGTGCCGACAGATATGGCTTGTATGCCCTCACTACTTCCTTTGCACATGCATACAGCGGAAAGCACAGCTGGTTCTTCAGCTCCAGACATGCATACTTATTATCTTCCATAATACATATTTCTCCAGTCAGATAGATTGTGCTATTTAAAATAAAGCACTATTTCATTGTACACAATCTTTCTTGTGCTGTCAAATGTCGCCCGCGCAGAGGCTTTTTTCACGGCGCTTTGCGGCTGTTTTTCAAGACGCCTGTCTTTACTTAAATATGCTTTAACATATATTCCACTACCGCCGCGCAGTGTCTTGCTGCTTTTTTCTCAAATGACGGATAATCCTCGGAGCCTGAGTTGTCGGCCTTGTCTGAGATTGCGCGGATGATTACGAACGGAACCTTATTGAGATATGCCACCTGTGCGATTGCAGTTCCTTCCATCTCTGTGCACATTCCGCCTACGAGATCACGGATAGCCTGCTTTTTATCATTTCCTGCTATGAACTGGTCACCTGATACTACTCTGCCTGAGAATACATGGATATCAGGCGCTGCCTCCTGAACTGCCTTTACCGCGCAGTCATGGAGATACTTATCTGCCGGGAAGCTCACTGTCTCTACTCCCGGAACCTCGCCCGGCTTGTATCCCAGTGGCGTCACATCAAAGTCATGATAGATTGCATCCTCTGATACCACGATATCACCGATATCTATCCTATTGTCCATTGAACCCGCAACACCGGTATTTATCACATGAGTCACATCAAAGCAGTCGCAGAGGATCTGCACGCAGGCTGCTGCATTTACCTTGCCGACTCCGCACTGTACCACAACTACATCTGTGTCTCCGATTTTTCCCTCGAAAAAATTCATCCCGGCACGCTCTACCGTGCGCTCAGTCGTCATCTCCGCCTTGAGGTGATCAACCTCGATTTCCATAGCTCCGATTATTCCGATTCTCATCAATAACTCCTTTCACGGTCATGTGTCAGAGCCGATGACGAGCTTCTTCCGGGGCGGCTCTCGCCTCATGCCGCTCACGTAGCGGCACATAGATGGCTAAAAAACAGCCATCAAGTGCCGACGCTCGCTTATGCCCGTCAGAAGCTCTCATCGTCCTTCCACCTTTGCATTTAATTTCTTATTATCTTCGTCTCAGAAGGCATATACTAAATCAGTCTGGGTAAACCAGATTCGCTTCTGTAGCGTTCTGAAGCACCTCGAGGTACTTCTTCGCCTGATAATGTGCCATATTCAGATTCTGATCGAGATAATTGCCACAATCCCTTGGCGCTGCTCCCGGGATATGGCCCTCGAAATCCCTGATGAATTCGAACATCTCTATGACAAGTGGTAGCACATCCTTCGAGTCATAGTCGCCTGCCAGAAGCATGTAGAATCCTGTCCTGCAGCCCATTGGTCCGAAGTAAACCGTCTTATCTCCAAACTCCTTATGATTCCTGAGAAACGTAGCTCCCAGATGCTCTATCGTATGCACCTCTGCCGTATTCATGACCGGCTCCCTGTTCGGTGCCGTCATCCTCAGGTCAAACGTCGTGATGACTGCATCACCGTACTTATCCTTCCTCGACACATATACGCCAGGAAGCAGCTTCAGATGATTGATCGTAAAACTCGTGATTTTCTCCATAGCATTCCTTTCCTGGATAAAAGGGACAGATCCCGCTTTTATCCTCTTATAAAAAATAAGAGACACATCCGCACCGGTCGGTGCCAATGCATCTCCTTATTAAATGTAGTGCGGATAACAGGACTTGAACCTGCACGGTCTCCCACCAGAACCTAAATCTGGCGCGTCTGCCAATTCCGCCATATCCGCCTATGATCACAACGCGGCGCCTCGGCCATAATCAGTCAGTAACCGTATTCGCTGCGTGTTCATGCCTGCTCAGTCGTCATCATCGGACAGGCTGTTCAGTGCATTCAGAAAATCCTGAGTGTCTACATCAGCAAACTTATCCAGAACCTGCTCCATCTTGCCGAACAGAGGCTGCTCCTCTTCCGGATCCTTTAGTCCCAGATTCTTTCTGAACTGTCTGATCTCTTCTTCAGTCCTGCTGTCCTGATCCCCTGCAGGTGTATTCTGTGTGTTCTTCTCTTCTGCCATAGCTTTTCCTTATGATAATCAGGGACAGGAAATCCATCCCAGTCTTCGTGGAGCATTGTCATCTGACAACTCCTAATATGATACAGGATTGGCGATCAGATTTCAAGTGACATTTGTATGGTATTGTGTCCCGATCATATATAAAGCCCCGCCGGTCGTGGAATCATCGTTTATAATATCAACAGCTTATCAACATTTTTATTTACATCATGTCCGGATCAAGAGATTATTACGCATATTTACATCATGACTCACAAATCAACTAAATCTATACACCCGGATTTTGTGGATAAAGTGGATAAGTACGTTGAAAAACTCTTCACCCGTCAAAAATCCGATTCTTTTTCCACAAAATTCTGTTGAAACCGGTGGAAAAACCATCTGATTTACTCACGTGAGTAATGTGGATAAAGAAGGTTTTAATCAAGTTTATTCGTCAGTCAACCAGTTTATAAAATTCAGGCAGTATTTTATTAATCTTATATTGCTAATTTTTAATTAATCTTGTGTATTTCGTATATAACTTTATCCACATATCCGGGCATAAAAATACCGCCTGTACCACGTACAGACGGTCGTATGATCACTGGTTCTTATACTTCTCTGCTATCTTCATCTCTTCATCTGTAAAAAGCCTGTATTTCCCGAGCTCAGGCCCATTGTACAGATTGAACTCTCCCACTGACACCCTGTTCAGCTTCACTACCGTACATCCTACTGTCTCCATCATCCTCTTCACCTGATGGAACCGCCCCTCTGATATAGTCAGATAGCCTTCATTCGGAGTCTCCTCAAGGCAGACAAGCTTCGCCGGCCGTGTCGGCTTGTCATCACCGATATCCACCCCTTCCGTAAATGCATCCGCGGCGTAGGAAGGGATCGGCCTGTCACAGGTCACATAGTATGTCTTCTCTACATGCTTATTGGCGTGCATCATCTTGTGAGACAGGTCGCCATCGTTCGTGATGATAAGCAGACCGGTAGTATCCTTATCGAGTCGGCCAACGGTAAACAGATTCATTTTCTGATAGCGCTCATCCAGCAGGGTAAATACAGTCGGGTTCCTGCCTTCCCTGTTAGTGCACACATAGCCGGCAGGCTTATTCATAAGTATGTATGTGAATTCATGGTACTCCATTTTCTCTCCTAGAAAATAGACCACCGACTTCACATCCACCTGAGTCTCAGGCGCAGAAACCTTCAGTCCTCCTACGACTGCCGGATTCTTCCGCAGTTCCTTCTTTATTTCTCTTCTGGTCATCACCGTGCATGATGCCAGGTACTTATCTAATCGCATAATTCAGTGGTCCTCAAAAAACAACTTATCCTCAATCAGGAAATTTCTGAAATATATATCATAACCTCAATTTTGTAATTTGTTACACTTCTGTACAATTATCCGATCTGCACGGCGTTATCATTGATTTCCTTGATCTTTGCTACCAGTGCTGACCTGTGCTTCGGATCGAAGAGCTTTATAAAAGATGTCGGTCTGTCAAAAGGAGTCTTCAGCAGATCACGTTCATCCAGATAGCCGTTGGTCTCGATATAGTTTATCACTTTATTTACAAAAGCTATCTGCTTCTGATTCAGGGACTGGTCATTGATAAAATCAGAAAATTCAGCCATTGCAGCCTCATGATCCATCTTTGCTACCTTACGCACAAGAAGGCCGAATGGTTTATCGCCATATGCCTTTTCGTAATCATCCTTTGTTCCAAGCTCTGATACAAGGACTCGTTCCAGTTCTGCATAATCAGCCTTTGTCAGATGCTCATTATGAGTCAGCTTATGTATCGGCAGGGAATCCTTATGATCCTTTATGTATCTGCTGACCTTACTCTTGTACCCTTCAAAATCATAAGCAGACGGAAGCACAGTTCCTTCGCTTACATGCATTACAGAATCTTTTATATTCGTATATACAGGGTCTGTCCTTACAGCAGCACTCGATATAAACTGCATCAGACTGCGAAGTTCTTTTCTCGCATTTTCAATTTCAGGGATATCATTTACCTTCCAGAAATCATCAGATTCTACCCTCTGAATTATAGGCAGCTTAGCCTTTACCTGTGGAATGCTTACTTTCTTCTCAAGCATCTCACAGATGTTGCGTAGCTTTGCTATAAGCACATTGGTCAGGCTGTCACCATCCATGTCCCTTATGATGAGTCCGTACATAAAAGCGTCAAATCTCTTTGCATCCTCATCCTTGTCATTTATATGCACAAGTGGGGCTATATCTTTTTCCAGCACAGACTGCTTTATTTCGGTAATGTCCTGATATTCCTTCTCGTTCTTATATTTCTCCACATACCTGATGTGTGATCTGACAGAAACCCTGTCGGTATTAAGAGAAGCTACAAGCCCCAGACAGTCCTTTATCAGATCACTTCGCCAGTTCTGAAAATTATCTGCAGCATAGGCCGATGTCTGAAGGCGCATGATGAGCTTTATCTTGTCATCAAATATTCTCTCAGACACATTCATCGGTGCCCTGCCGCTATACTCCTGCGTATGTGTGCTGAAATACTCGAAGTTACCACAGTAGTCAAATATCAGGAATCTCTTCTTATCAGCATAATTGCCATCTATACTATCAGTGCAGAAAAGTCCCGGACATAGCCTCGTTCCACGTCCGATCATCTGCCAGAACTTCGTCTTGCTCTTCACCTGTTTGAAAAAAACGAGATTCACACATTCCGGCACATCGATTCCGGTATCCATCATATCTACAGATACAGCGATCTGCGGTTCCTTGTCAGGCGACTTGAAATCATCAATCACCGTCTGTGCATACGGATCATCGCAGATGACTCTCTGTGCAAAAGTCCCCTTGTACTCAGGGTACAGGTAATTGAACCTCTGAAGGATAAACTCTGCATGATTCTTATTCTGTGCAAAGATAATTGTCTTCCCGATCTTCTCGCCATCCTCAATCTTTATCCCCCGCTCCATCAAATCCTGCAGCACCATATCTACAGTATTCGCATTAAAAAGGAATCTGTTCAGCTTCTCAGACGGAATCACCTCCGGCACTACGTCTATGCCGTCCTCAATGAAATCTTCTTCAAGCCTTTCCTTATCCTTCTGGCTTAGCTCGTCATATTTCACACCGTCATGCAGGAACTTCGTATCTACCGTATAGTTGTAATACGGCACGAGCACATGATCTGTATATACGGCGGTCTCATATTCATACGCATATGTCGGCACATCATCTTCAAGTTCGAAGAAGTCATAGGTATTTCTGTCCACATCCTTCTTCGGAGTAGCAGTCAGTCCTACAAGTATTGCATCGAAGTAATCGAAAATTGCCCTGTATTTCTTGAAAATGCTCCTGTGCGATTCATCGATGATTATCATATCAAAATGAGCCGGTGTGAAAAGCCTTTCGTCTGCCTTCACCCTCGTCCCGTCTATGGCATTAAGCATCGTAGGATATGTAGAAAATACTATCCTCGCATTCTTATCATCCTTATTTGAGCATAGATTGCACAGAGTCATGTCAGGCAGATATTCCTTGAATGCATCCTTTGCCTGCTTCACAAGGGCTACACGGTCTGCAAGAAACAGGACATTTGTCACATATCCTGCCCTGCTGTACACATCCACCAGGCTTGCTGCAGTCCTGGTCTTTCCGGTACCAGTAGCCATCACGAGGAGATTTTTCCTGATACCCTTCTTTGTATTGTCGCAGATTGCCCTTATAGCCTCTTTCTGATAGTAGCGGTTCGTTATCTTATCATCAATCTCTACATCGTAGAGATCCTTATGATTCTCCCTTCGGTCGATAAGGCGCTCCAGGTCTGCTTTTGAGAAAACACTGTAGACCCGCCTTTCAGGTCCCGACTTATCATCCCAGAAATTGGTTTCAAATCCATTTGATGTAAACATGAACGGCCTACGGCCGAATTTTCTCTCAAGGCAGTCTGCATAGAGCTTTGCCTGATTGCGTCCTTTGTTCACATCCGCTGTGGTCTTCTTTGCCTCGATCACAGCCAGCGGCTTGCCATCACTTCCCCAGAGGACATAATCGCAGTAACCTTTCTGTCCCGGAAGTCCCATCATATCACCGACTTCGTATTCCCTGGTGACGTCAGCATCTGCACCGTCGAACACCCATCCCATTGACTTCAGGTCTATATCTATGAACTGCCGTCTGGTCTCAAACTCTGATAATGTATCTGATTTGAAAGTCCTCTCCTCTTCATGTTTCTCTTTCCCCTTTGTGAGCTGGGCAGACATTTCCTCTATCTGCTTTCTCATCCTCTCGATCTCTGAATCTTTTTCATTCAGGAGACTCTCCTGCTCCTTTATCTTCTTTACGTCAAGTGATACCTTATGCAGTGGAATGGCATTTATATCAAATTTTCTCTCAACATAATCAGTACCGTAACAGTAATCAATCCACTCTATGAACTGGAAAAGTCCTTTGAGAGACATGACCGCATCGGCGGCTGATATATTTTTTTCTGTATGGGCTGCCATATTGCCTAGCTGAACTATTGGCTTCAGCAGATACCAGGTATTCCTGTCCACGGCGTCGATAAATGACTGCTCATGGATCAGAGACTGCAGGTTATCCCTGTATGGCATCTGTATCGAATCATCGGCAGCATATACCCACTTGACTGCAAGTTCAAGAGCCTTTCTGCTTCCCAGCGCGCTCATTGCAGGAGAAGATGCATACACCTTTTCCGCTTCTATCGCTGCTCCTGCAAATAGCTCGTATTCTTTCTTGTCCGCTAAAAATCCGAAATTCGACATGACAGCCTCCCTCTTATTTCAGAAGTTCCTTAAGCTCTGCAAAGTCTTTCTGAATCTCTGATTCCATATCCTCGATTTTTCCCATGATGACGTCTGTCGGTTCATACTCGACAGGCTTGTACTCTATCTTCTTGTACTTATTGATTGACAGGTCATAGTCATTCTCTGCAATTTCACTCTTCGGAACGAAGAAGCTCTGATCAGTACGCTGCCTGTCTTTCTCACCATCGAGATTATGAAACCTCTGAATGATATCAGGGATATCATTCTCTGTGACGGCTGTTCTCTTGTCATCAAGACTGTATCCGTCTGCCTTCATATCATAGAACCAGACATTATCCGTTCCACCTGCACCGGTCTTTGTGAAAATGAGTACAGCTGTCGACACTCCTGCGTATGGTTTGAAGACCCCTGATGGCATGGATATCACTGCGCGGAGCCGGTTATTCTCAACAAGCTCTTTTCTTATCTGCTTATGAGCCTTACTCGATCCGAACAGCACTCCGTCCGGGACAATACACGCGCATCTGCCGCCCTTTTCAAGCATACGAAGAAAAAGAGCCAGGAAAAGAAGCTCCGTCTTCTTGGTATTCGTGACTGCTTTCAGATTATCATTTATTGATTCTGCATCTACTGTCCCCTTGAATGGCGGATTCGCAAGAATGACCGAATATGTATCACTTATGCTGTTCTGCTTTGATACACTGTCCTGGTACTCTATATCAGGATTACTGATAGAATGCTGCATCAGGTTCATTGCAGAGATACGAAGCATTGTCCTGTCTGTATCAAATCCTGTGAAAGTCTTGCTCTCATAGAAATCCCACTGCTCATCCGTCATAGTGGATTCATAATTCTTGCGAATATATTCTGCTGCCGCTGCCAGGAATCCGGCTGTACCACAGGCAGGATCACAGATACGGTCATCAGGTGTCGGTGCCACGAGCTCTACCATCATCTGAATGATATGACGCGGTGTGCGGAACTGGCCATTGCGCCCGGCAGTAGACAGCTTGCCAAGCATATACTCATACAAGTCTCCCTGCATGTCCATATCCTTCACTTCATTCTCAAACAGGTCATCAAGAGCTGTAATCACTTTTTCGAGAACCTGTGGAGTCGGAATCAGGAACATTGCATCTTCCATATACTTGGAAAATGCTGTCTGTTCTTCGCCCTCTTCATTCGTATCTGTGACTTCTATTATCTCACCATGCTCATCAAAATCCGGAAGGTGTCCGTTTCTCATCTTTTTGATTGCAGGAAAGATTCTCTGCGACATAATCTCGAATATCATTCTTGAATCCATGTGCTTGAAATGACTCCAGCGCATCGACTGTCCAGCTTCTGACTGTGGAAAAATATGGTCTCCGACCTCTCCTGTCAGATTGTCCATTTCCTCTCTTTCAAGCTCCCTATCATCAAGAGACTTTATGAACATAAGATATGTAAGCTGCTCAATAACTGTAAGCGGATTCGTAATACCGCCTGCAGCCATATCGTCCCAGATCTTATCGACCTTATTCTTTATCGTGCCTGTAACCATAATCTGTTATTCCTCTCGTATATAGCTATAATACTCAAATCATAATGCCTCGTCAAATTTTGATTTGTTGACCTGATGTAAAAAGCCTACAAATGCTTCTTGCTTTGACAATGCAGGAATAAATATTTTCATTTGCTCATATAGAGTCACGTTGAAGTGTTTCTGAGCAATTCCTCTCTGAGTTGCTTCGATCTGTGACATCCCGTGAGGGAAATTTGTGTAAGCGCACAGATATTCTGGCAAAACCTTCTTAGTATCTGGATGAGCTATTATTAAATCTATAACATTTATACCGTCATACTCGGGAGTTACAACGCAGGAAGTGCCTGGTGCTCCGCTTCTGACCACAAGAACATCTCCCGTATGCGCCATCGTATTTGTATTCTGTTGTGCACCCTCATCTGTAAAAAACACCCAGTCCGAGTTGTCCTTAACTTTAAATGGTGCAACATTTAATGAACGAAAAGCTTTATGTGTAGTGGGAACATCTGAATAAAATCTTGTTGGCTTTATCACAAGCCCTACCTGAACTCTTGCTACGTCTCCGACTGTTGCGTTTGCATTTGATATACACGTTTCTGGATCCCCAAACATCTCGACAAATCGGGCTTTGATGAGGGTATCAAGCCGCTTAAGTTCTGTTTTACGCCTGTCAATAATCAACGATATTTTATTCAGTAATCTCACAATTTCTTTCTGATCATTCAGAGATCTCCCCGGTATCCTCATTATTCTCATTGATGCCTGAGTAAGCTTCTGGCGCGTCGCTCCATTTACCATTCCGCCAACATTGTAGAACATTAATGAATAGCACAAATAATCTACATCCAAACCAGCTTTAGGTTTAAGGACATGTGCATGATTATTGATCCAGCATTTACCTGACACACGATACGCAATCGGTTTATCCTTGGAACCGAAATTTCCACCATCCTCAGCCAACAACACTAAATCATCATCAAATATATAACCATCTACATAATCCTGAATTCCATTTGCCCCATAATAAGGATATGGTCCCGCTTTTCTATCTGCTGCAGTGATCGGTATACGCCTTGAATCCAGTATCTCACAACAGTCCTCTAACTTTACCCATTCCATTTAAGTCTCCTCCAATTGACCTTCACATCAGTCCATGATAATATGTCTTTGTCGTTTCCTCCTATAAGAAAGGAGGTGAATCTAATGTCTTACCTTATCACGGTAATAGCGACTATCACGGCAAACGTAGTCAGCTACTACATTTGCAAGTGGCTGGATAGCCGTCACTAAAAACGACCAGCCCGAACGGATTGACTCACCGTAAACGAGTAAGAGCCCCGGTAGTTCCAGCTACCGGGGCTCGTTTGAATCCTAGCCTTTTCCTTATCACTTTGCTAGCTGACTGTATTTTAACACAGATCAGCATAAAGTCAAGTCAAAGCCGAACCACTCGCCCGCCGGCATCGTCATCTTGGTTAGTTCTTAGTTCTAATTGAGCAGTGCTCA
>SAMEA3663054__coassemble_757_pt1 | contig 17475 bp, 17 predicted proteins | sample SAMEA3663054__metabat2_high_PE_006 | metagenome-assembled genome bin SAMEA3663054 (sample SAMEA3663054) | pig gut metagenome | biome: pig gut; feature: pig-associated habitat; material: faeces | place: France | collected 2012 | reverse complement strand
GATGAAGAGGAAGAGGACGAGGAAGATAACCCATTTGCATGAAGGAGAGATGGGATGATAGTAATAGCGAAAACGTGGATATAAAATAATTGAATAGATGATTTAGGGTTTGGAGAAAACAACTTACATTGTATTCAATTAAATACAATAAATACCTTGATTTTTCTAATACAAAAGGTGTATAATACAAGTATGTTGTAATTTTATTTTTTTGTAGTGGCTGGTGGGTGGGATAATTTTGATAACAATATAAACCAAATCATATATTAAAAGAAAGGACGTAATAAAGAATGGGAAATGAAATTGATATTTTCAATCCTACTGTAACTAAAGTTGTTGAGGGTATTCAAGGTAAGATGATACTTGTACATTCGGCTGAAAGAAAAGTTGGTAAGACACTAGAAGCATCTTGTATGCCAAAGCCTTATTATCTTAGATTTGAGCAAGGTGCGAATGCTATCAATGGTCTGCCTTATGCCGCACTTACTTCTTGGACTGATTTTAAGAAAGTAAATAAACAGCTTACAAACCCTAAGACACTTGATAAAGTTAAGGAGCTTTACGAAACAATCATATTTGATACAACAGATGTTGCTATCAAATGGTGTGAGCAGTATGTATGTGCTTCACAAAGTGTCAGTAGGCTAAATGATGGTAATTCGGGTTATGGTCTTTGGAAAGAGTATGAGAACGAATGGTTTAAGGAAATCAATAAGCTTACTAATGCAGGCTTTACTCTTTACTTCATTGCACACAGTGAGGAAAGACAAAAGACAGACCCAAAGACAGGTGAAGAATACACTCAACTTGTTCCAAAGGGCGATAAGAGAACAATTGATGTCATTCTTGACCTTGTAGATTTTATTGGATATGTAAAGTCTAATGGTTTTGATGATAAGGGTAATGAAATTCCATCATCTATTTTCTTTACCAACACACATGAATTTCAAGCAGGCTCACGCTTTAAGTATATGGCAAAAGAAATCACACCATTTACAGCAGAAAACCTTCAGAAAGCTATTGTTGAAGCTATTCAAAAGGAAGAAGCTGAAACAGGTAAGGGTGCAAGCCTTGAAGAAATCCGTAAAGAAGAAGATGCAACAAATGTGAAGCTGTCATTTGAAGAGCTTGTAAAGGAAGTTAATAAATATGGTAAAGCTCTTTTCTCGGAGCATAAAGATGATTGTAAGGAAATTATAGAGAATTATCTTGGTCAAGATGCAACCATTAAAGATGCGACAAAGAAGCAGACACCACAACTTGAAATGATACTTTCAGATTTACAAGACCTTGCAAAGGATAATGACATTAAGGTAGAGTAACTATATAATTAAATAGTTGTTACTAAAGAAGAACAATCATTTTTACTAATAAATTTGGTCATTTCCGTCATCAAATTAAAAGTTGAAATGGTTGTTCTTTTATGCGTTTATGTAAAGGAGGTTTTAATGAATGAAATAGTTTATGTTAAGTCAAAAAATAAAGACTTAATTTCAAAGGTAGAAAAGGCTGTAAAAGATGTTATTAGCCAACAAGATGATATTGCAGAAGTGGGTTATAAAGATACAAAACCCGAAGTGGGAACAGCTTATAGTTTTGCAGAGGTAATAAATTTCTTAAAACATGATGCTAATAGTGATTATGCTTTTAGCTGTATTGATTCATTTAAGACAACACAAAATGGTTATGGGAATGAATATGTAACTATTAACAGAGAGATTATATCAGACACACCATATATTATGAAATGTGACCAATACAAAAATTTCTATCCATATATTCCTACTTTTCCCGAAATGTTCATTTATAGATGGAGATTACTTACAGATAATGAACTGATTGATTAATAATGGGAGATAAATTATGCCTAGAGCTAAGGAACAGCAAGATGATGATAAGCCACAAACAAAAACACCTTTTGTTAAATTAACAGATTACATCAATAAGCTGTATATTAGAGAAAACCAAGAACCGAATTGGGCTTTAATTGGCAGTCAAATAAAGAATATGAAAAAGAAATATGGTATAACAGAAACTAAGATACGATATGTTCTTATGTATATGGTAGATATTCGGCAGATGAACTTATTTACTAACTTAGAACAAGGTAGTATATTAAATCTTGTACCATATTATATAGAAGAAACAGATGAATATCTTCAATTTCAAAAAGATGTAGCTGATAGTGCTAAAAAGGCAAAAACAAAAGAACACAATATAGTCGTAAATGTAAATAGGCATAAGTTAAAAAGTCATAAATATATTTCAGATGATAACTTGAATTTTGACTAATGGAAAGGACATTTGTATGGGTGAAGAAAATATTTATAGTAAATCATATAGTGGATTTGTTTTAGGTTCGTTATGTAATAATCTTGATTTATGTACAGATAGTCGTTATCCATTAGATAAAGAAGATTTTAGACCATTTACACCACATAAAACAATTTTTGTATGTTTATCAATACTTGCTAAACAAGGTGTTGAAAAAGTTGAGCCAAAAGATATTGCAGAAGTCTTGAAGAAATATCCTAGTGAAGCCAATCAGATGAAAGAAGAAATTGGTGATTATCTAAAATATATTCAAGACCTTATACAACTCGATAATGATAAAGCGTATTCCTTCTATTATAATGAGGTACGAAAAAGAAGCCTGTTAAGAGAATATCGGGATAATGGATATAATATTTCAAAATTCTTTAATGAAGATAAAGATATTGAAAGCCAAAATGCCAATCTCGATAAGTATTCAATAAAAGAAATAGTTGATTATTTTGACCAAGTACAAGCAAGTGTGAGAAGTAAATATATTATAGATGAAGATACGACTGTAAAAAAAGCAGGAGATGGTGGGGAACAAATACTTCAACATTTTGCTGAAAACCCTATGATGGGGCTTTCTTTTGAGAGTAAATATCTTACAACGCTTTGGGACGGATTTAGGAAACAGCAACTTTATATAAGAAGTGGAGATACTTCGAGTGGAAAATCACGTTCATGTGTTGGTGATTTAGCTAATATTTGTGCAAACCAAATATATGATGAAGAAAAGAAAGACTTTATTGACAACCCTAATGGAAAAGGTAATAAAGGATTGTATATTGGTTGTGAAATGGAGCTTAATGAAGAATGTGACCCTCTATTTTGGGCTTATGTAAGTGGCGTTGAATCATCAAAAATAATGCACCATAGAACAACAACAGAAGAAGATAAACTTGTGCAAAAGGCTCTTGAAATTGTCAAAGAGAGTAATATATGGCTATGCGATATGCCTTCATTCAATATCAGAAAAATTGAAGAAATGATAAAAACATTCAAAGCACGTTATGATATTGACTATGTGGCATTTGACTATATGTTAATTAATACAGCCCTTGTTAGAGAATTTTGTGAGAACAGAGGTGGAAAAGGAGCTTTTAGAGGTGATGAAGTTCTTCTTGAATTAAGTAAAAACTTAAAGGATATAGCAAAGAAATATGATGTAGGTATTCTTACAGCGACACAAACCAATGCAGAGATTAAAGATTATCGTATGAGAAATTATCAAGTAATTCGTGGTGGTAAAGCTGTCGCAGATAAAGCCACGGGTGGTTCAATTTCAATGCCAATTACAAAACCCGAACTTAAACTTGTTGAACCTTATATAGAAAAATTTTGTCGTGGTTTTGGTAAAGATGGAATGAAGCCAAATTTCGTAGAAACAGTTTATAAAGCACGTTTTTCTGAATATCCTAAAGAGTGTAAGATATTTAGTTACTACAATCTTGGTAATATGAGAAAAAAAGAATTATTTGTGACTGATAAAGATTTTAAATGGATTGACTTACCTAAAACAGTTGTTAATATAAAGGAGTGAATAATATGGCAAATAAAACACAAACACAAGAACAAGCACCTCAACAACAAACAGAGCAAATAACATTTAATATGAATACTATTAATCGACTGATTAATAGTGACAACTATAAGGAAAGATTGGTTGGAGAACTATTTGAAGTAACATTTAGAGCAGAAAAGCTATCACAAATGCTTGATAAGTATCTACATGGTAAACTTGATTTTACACCTGCTTGTTCTTATGATATACTGCATGAACAGTTTATTTATATGAGAAATTATATATCTATTCTTGGGCAGAGATGTAGAATTGAACAAATTGATATTCGTGAGTATACAGAAAACGCATCAGAAACAGATGCAAATGTATCTACAAAAGAACAAAAAAATGATAAAAACTAATTGACCTAACTCCTTCTTTATGGTATGATAATTACATACAAATCAAAGAAGGAGTTTTAACTATGTATGAATATAGACTTTCAACAATTAAAACAGAACTTGACAGAAGAACAAATAATAACTATTGTAGAGGATTTAGGTGGTTATTATAAAGAAAATTCAATGACTGCTCAATATATGATTTTCTCTAGTTTACTATATAATATAGGCGACTCTGAAAATCATAGCTATAAGATGTATTATTATTATGAAACATATATGTTCCATGATTATAAACTTGGTGAGAGCTTTGATATATTTGAGCTTGTCGTTAGAGCGAAAGAACTAAATGATGAAAAATATAATGTATATCAAGCCGCAAAATATATCTGTAACACTTTGGGTATCGAAGCCTATGAAATTGAGGATATACAAAAATCTTATAACTATATGAAAGATATAGGTTCATATCTTAATATAGGTAAGGAGTGTTTTAAAGCAGAGTTAAAGGTTTACCCTAAAGAAACCCTAGAAAGATTCCCTAGAGTATATCATCAGAGTTGGATTGATGATGGAATAAGCATAGAAACAATGTATAAATATAATATAAGATATTATGCAGAAGAAAACGAAATTATCATTCCTTGTTATGATATGGATGGGAATTTAATAGGAATACGAATGAGGAATGTTGACCCAAACATTAATGTAAAGTATATGCCTTTAAGTTTAATGAATGGGCGAACATTCAAATTTCCAACAGGCAGAGTTCTTTATGGATTAAATCATACAGCAGATAATATTCAACGCTTAAAGAAAGTGATGATATTTGAGTCAGAAAAATCTGTACTACAATGTGAAACTATCCTAAAAGACAATAACATTGCGGTTGGATTGTATGGTTCAAGTTTTCATGAAGAACAGCGTGATATGCTTTTAAAACTAGGTATAAATGAAGCTATAATATGTGTGGATTTCGATTATGATACAATAGGTAACAACAAAGAATGGGATTTATTTCAGAAAAAGGTATATAAGATTGCAGATTTATTATTACCTTATGTAGATAAAGTAACAGCCCTTGTAGAATATCGAACACACCCATTAAAAAGCTCACCTAGTGACTTAGGTAAAAGAGAATTGTTTAGACTAATAAAAACACGAGAGGAAATAACATAAATGAATGTACAAGCATTATTTGACGCAAATGAATATGTAACACTAACAGATTATCTTCAAAGATTAGGCATTAAAGATGTAAAAACCTATTTAAAAGCTGCAACTGTTGAAGATGATAATAATTATGCTCATATTGATGAAGCTGTCAAACAATTTATAAATTATAAAGATAAGAATAAACATATAGCTACACTTGTTGATAGTGATGTTGATGGTTATTTATCATCTTCTATGTTAAGAAGTTTTATATATAATAAATATGGAATTAATATACAATTCTTTATTCATGATAAATTTCCAAAAGTACATGGACTGAATGATAGGGAAATTCAAAAAGAATTAGCAGAAAGTAATGTTGAACTTTTATTTATTCCCGATGCAAGTGCAAATATACATGGAAATATTTACAATAAAGATGGTAAACAGATAGAGATAATTGTACTTGACCACCACAATAATGTAGTTGAGAGAGAAGATACTATTCTTGTAAGTAATCAATATTCACCTAATGTTGTGAATACAGTAGGAAGTGGAACGCTTGTTACATGGCACTTTTTACATAAATTAGATGAAAAGTTGGCTAATAAATATATTAGTTATGTATTTATTAGTATCCTGTCAGATAGTATGAGTTTACTTTCAGATGAAAATAGGACGTTTGTTGACAGAGGTATAAAAGATATACACCCATATTTAGAGCCATTTGTAGACAAATATAATAAAGATAATACACCAAAATCATACGCTTATGGTGGTATTATTCCTAGGTTTAATGCTACAATTAGACTCGCTGATAAACAAGAAAAAAGTGATTTATTTGAATGTTTATGTGGCAATCAAGATACACTTAAAAAAACTTTGAAAACTTGTACACATTATTATAATCAACAAAATCCTATGTGTACAGATTTAATTGAAAATAATGTTGATATTGATGATGAAACTCAAAAGGTATTATTATGCAAGATTAATGTGCAGACACCACTTACAGGACTTGTAGCCAATAAACTTATGAGCAAGTATAATAAGCCAATTATCCTTGTACACGATAATAACAATGAATGTGCAGGTTCAGCTAGATGTCCGATGAAGCTACAAAAGGTACTTGAAGCAAGTGGAAAGTTTAATTATGCAGAGGGGCATGATGAAGCTTTTGGTGTATCTTATCAAAAAGAGAATGAAAGTGATGTAAAGAATTTTCTTTATACACTTGATTTACCAAAACCTATTATTGATGTCGTACAGTCAATTGATATTGAGCAACTTAGTACCTCTATGATAAGAAATTTTGAAAATTATGATTATCTTTGGGCAACAAACTTAAAGAAACCTACTTATCATATACATGGTATTAAACTTAAAAAAGATGATATTCAAGTGTTAGGTAAAACAAGCACAACGATTAAGTTTAGAATTGGTGATTGGGATTTCATTAAGTTCTTTTGTTCACATGATTGGCAAGAAAAAACTTTTATCTATGATGAAATGAAAATAGAAGTTATTGGTACACTTGCTTGGAATGAATGGCAAGGGAGTAAAACACCACAAGTAATAATAGATGATATGGAAGTTAAGAAAGATGAACTTTCATTTGAAGATTTATTTTGAAGAAAGGAGTGATATTTATGACAGATTTTCCAACAGCGATGGATAGTACTTTACCAAAAGGAGCTAGTGACTATTCAAGAGAAAATGTAATAGGTTGGTACAAAGATTCTAAAATAGCAACTGTTACATTTAGTCAAGGACGTTATATTAGCAGGGTAAAAAAACTTGCTGAAAAATACCCCGATGATGTAAAGGTATTAGAAAATGCAGATGGCACGATACTAGCTTATATTCCTGTTAAAGCTATTCATATTGGTATTAGAAATACTGAACTATCAGAAGAACAAAAGAAGGTAAGAAGTGAACGATTAAAGAAAATGCAAGCCGCACGAAAAAAGAAAAGCGAGGAAAATAAATGAAGATATATGTGAGTGGTGCTGTCACAGGCGTAAAAGATTATAGGTACATATTTACTGATAAGACATTTCATCTAAATAAAAAGAATAATCAATATGGGTTATATTTTATTAACCCTGTTGAAATGAATAGTCAATTTGATGGAGTAGATATTAACAATAATCAATTACTTGATTATGATGACTTTATGAAATTATGCTATACGGAGCTTGAAGTATGCGATGGCATTTATCTAATGAAAGGTTGGCGTAATTCAATGGGTGCTAATAGAGAACTTGGTTTTGCCAAAGGTCAAAAGAAAATAGTTCTTCTTGAAGAAGATTGTGGAGAAGATGTATATGAATACTATTTCAAAAAGTAAACCAAAAGGATTACTATATATCGTTCAAAATGAAAAAGTATATAGTGCAAGTCCAAAAACAGGACGATTATACTTGACAAAATTTGTAAAAGATGATATAAAAGATAATAAAGATTATCTTTATGGTAGATGGCAAGGTAGGTTTGGTTATATCAGACTTAAAGGTGTAAAAGAACTTATCTATAAACCTAATTTATGGATTAATCATGTATTTAAAGATGATAGTTTATATGTGTCATTTCATAAAGAGCCAATGATAACACAACCAGATTCATTGGGTTCATGGTATAGCGGATATGATTTCTGTATAAATGGTATGGATATGGTAAAATTTCTTTATTATTGTGATTATAATGAAGAAGATAAAAAGATATTGATGGACGCATTTGAAGATAAAATTGATTATTATAATAAGAAATTTATTGATGATTTAACTTATACATATATAAGTAAATCAATTTTACCTTGGATTAGGAATTGAAACGTATGGTAGAAGAAAATAAAATTGAAAAATTACTTAATAAATACAAAGAAAATTATAAAACAACAGAGCAACAACTCGATGATACAAGAAACAAGATGGCTAATTCTGATTATGAGTCTCTTGATGAAACACAAAAGGAATGGTTGAATGATGATTGGATTAGCTGTACGGGACAATTAAGTGTATATGAATGTATCATTAGGGACTTGAATAATATTTTAAACAGAAAGGAAACAACTAATGAATAAGGAAAATATAACTATTGATTTAAACATAAGTGGTATTCTTTCACTCTTGTTAATCATATTCATTATACTTAAAGTAGTAGGCGTGATTAATTGGAGTTGGATAATTGTTTTATTACCTCTTTGGATTGAATTAGGACTTTTTGGTGTTGGATTTATTCTAACTATCATTGTTGCAATTATAATAGCAATACGAAAATCAAAGTTTTAAGTAAAATAAAAAAAACAACAGCTTTTGTGCTTGACGCAAGGGCTGTTTTTTGTTATAATTATATATGTAATTTATAAAAAGAATATAGAAAGGACAGAATAAAGGAATGTATTATCAGAATTATCATAAACATACAAGTTTATCTCATAGATACAATAAAGATAGTTCTTTAATACCACAGGACTATTTTAATGCTATGAGACCGCTTGCTGATAAAGGTATTCCACAAATATATTCAACAGTAGAGCATGGTTGGCAAGGTAATTATTTTCATATTTATGATGATTTAGAGAAATTCAATAATAGTTGTGCAAAAGAGAATGAGAATTTCAAGCCAATTAAGTTTGTTTTTGGTGTAGAAGCTTATTGGGTTGATAATCATAAAGATAAAGATGCAAGTAATAACCACATTATTTTATTGGCTAAAAATGATAATGGACGTAAAGCCTTGAATTATGTAATAGCTAAAAGTTTTGTATCGCAAGAGCAATTAGATAAGGGTACAGCACAAAAAATGTTTCCCGAACTATCTGATGATGACGTGTATTATTATTACAAAAATAGAATGGATATTGATTTACTTTTATCATTACCTTCAGATGATATTTTTGTAACAACAGCTTGTGTTGCTTTTTGGCTGAAATATTCTAATGAGTGTACTGATTGGTCGCATATAGATGAAGATGTGCTAAAATTAAATTCTCATTTTAGTGATTTTTATCTTGAAGTGCAAGCTAATAATACAGATAAACAGAAAAAAATCAATGCTCATATTCTTGAATTACATAAGAAATATGGAATTCCTATTATAAGTGCGACTGATTCACATGAGATAACTATGGCTCAAATGAAAGATAGAGAATATCTTCTTGAATCCAATAAGATTAGTTATCCCGATGAAGATGGCAATTATATGGATTTTCCTTCTGTGGAAACACTTCAACAAAGATATAAAGAACAAGGTATATTATCAGAAGATGAATATAATGAAGCCATAGAGAATACAAATAAGGTACTTGATTTTGAAGATATTGTGCTTGATAGAAGTCTTAAAGTTCCTGTCATTAAGTCGCTTAGAAATAAGACACAAGAAGAGCGTAATAAAATATTTAAGCAAATTCTTATTAAAGAATGGAACAACCATAAAGATGATATAAATCAAGATAAAATAGATGAATATAAAAAAGAAATAAAGCACGACTATAAAGAAATAATTGACTGTGGTATGGCTGATTACTTTATTGATGATTACTATATTGTCGATAGGGCACAAAAAGTATATGGTGGTGTTCTCACACCAACAGGACGTGGTTCTGCCGTGTCAATGTTCTTAAATTATTTGTTGAATCTCACAAAAGTTGATAAAGTAAATGCACCTGTTACAATGTATTCAGAGCGTTTTCTTACAGCAACAAGAATACTTGATTCACATACACCACCCGATATTGATTGTAATGTGTCATCAAGAGAACCATTTATCCAAGCTCAAAAAGATTTAATTGGTGAGAATGGAACGTTTGATTTTATTGCTATTGGCAAACTTAAATATAAATCTGCTTTTAAGATGTATGCGAGAGCAAATAATCTTCCTCCTACAATACAAAATGAAATTACAAAGCAGATTGATAGATATGAGACAGCATTAAAACATAAATCAGATGATGAATCAGAAGATGATTATAACATCTATGATTATGTAGATGAACAATATAAACCATTAATTGATGGTTGTCAGAAATATAGAGGTATTGTAGATAACCTTAAAGCTCATGCGTGTGCTTCGCTTTCATATAATGGTAATGCAATCACCGATGTTGGTGTGATTATGGTTAAATCAGAAAGCACAAAGAAAGAAGTATGGGTTACATTACAAGAAAGTTCAACAATGGATGCTTTCGGTTATCTTAAAAATGATTGGCTTATTGTTGATAGTATTGGACTTACTTATGATATATATAAAGAAATTGGTATGAAGCCAATGACTGTAAACCAATTGCTTGAAAAAATTAAAGATGATGATACAACATGGGATATATATAAAAAAGGCTATACAATGTGTATCAATCAAGTTGAGCAAAAGAAATCAACTGAAAAGGTTATGCGATTTAAGCCTAAAAATATATATGAGTTGTGTCAGTTTGTTGCCGCAATTAGACCATCATTCCAATCAATGTATAATATCTTTGAAGCAAGAAAACATTTTGATTATGGAATAAAGACGTTTGATAATATCTTGCAGGATAAATATTGTACATCTTCTTTTATTATATATCAAGAGGACTTGATGAAAGTATTAGGTTTTGCAGGCTTTCCTATGGGTGAAACCTATACAATCATTAAAGCTATTAGTAAGAAAAAGAAGTATGTGATTGATTCTGCTAAACCCAAATTCATTAAGAATTTTGCACAAGCCATTCTTAATACAGGCGAGACAGATAGTCAAGAGACAGCACATGAGATGGCAACTAAAGTATGGACGATTATTGAGAACTCTGCAAGTTATGGTTTTAATTGTGTAACTGGTGATACTAAATTATATAGAGATTCTAATGGGGTATATACTCCTACAATTGCAGAGATGTATCAAATTATGAATGATGCGTCTTATGCTAAAAAAACCCACCATAAAGCATTGCATGATAAATATCATAGAGATGGATATGGATATACTTTGTCTTTAGGTGCGGATGGAAGAATTTATAAAAATCAAATTATTGATATTTATAAACAACCTAAAGCAATGACATATTTAATTACTACAGAAAGTGGTAAAACAATTAAAGCAACAGCAAATCATAAATTCCCTATTGTTGGATATAAAGAAAAGAAAACAGTAAGTGAATTACAAGTTGGAGATTCTTTATATATCAAAGGAGATTATGAATATGATTATGGAAGAAAGAAAAAAGGAGATAAAGGTTATCCTACTTATTCTGAAAAGATTATCTCTATTGTCGACAATGGTGTAGAAGATGTATATGATGTATCAATGAGTTCTGATATATCACATACTTTTGTTATTGATAATGGTATTGTCACATCAAATTGTAGCCACTCTTATTGCATGGCTATTGATAGTGTAACACTTGCATGGCTGAAAGCTCATTATCCTTATGAGTTTTATAAAGTTACATTACAAAGATATACTAATAAAGGAGATAAAGATAAAGTAACAGCATTAAAACAAGAAATGGGTAAATTAAACATACCATTGAAGCCTGTTAAGTTTGAAGATGATAATAGAGCTTTTAATATATCACCTAACCATGATTACATTTCACAAACAATGGTTAGTCTGAAAGGAATACAAAAGATTGTTCCCGATATTATGTATGAATTAGGGCAAAAACATTATGATAATTTTATTGATATATTAAAAGATATACAAAAAACTAAAGTTAATAAAACAAGTCTTGATATATTAATTAAGATTGATTATTTTTCTGATTATGGAGATATAAATACTCTTTTATATCAGCGTGATATATTTAGTAAATACATATCAAAGAAAGTTATCAATAAAGCTGAATTGACTGATGAACAATTGAAGATGTTTAAGATTTTTTCTAATAAAGAAACAGCGAAACAATTTAGAGAGATTGATACACAAGGACTTGTTGATTATCTTATTAAACATAATCACATAAAACCTACTACAAAGCTACAAAAAATAGCTTATGAAGTAAAATATATGGGATATTCAGATAAGACAATCAAGGAAATAGGACAGAAAAATAGTAAATATGCTAATTACAACAAATTCTGTTCAGTTGTGGTTGATATAGATGACGATAAATATGGGCGACATTTTGTTACTTTATATCAGATAAAAACAGGTTATACACATACTTTTAGATGTAATAAAAGTTGGTGGTATGAACATAATGATATAGAACAAGGCGATGTGATTGAGCCGATATTTAACGAATTACCACAAAAGGTATTAAATGATGAAGGACATTGGGTAAATTCTAAAACAGAAACTTATTGGGAATTATCCATGTGGACTAAAGTAGATATAATATAAAAAGAAAGGAATGAATAACAATATGGATTGTACAACAGCATTAATGGAATTACCAAATGGTAATTTAGTAAGACGTAAAACATGGCAAGATGGAGAATATTTATATTTAACATTTGATGCAAACAAAGAAAAAACACAGATACAAAAGGTAAATATCAAAGGTGAACCAACATCTGATGGTGAATATATTACAATAGAAGATATGGGTGCAGATGATTGGGAAGTATTATATACAACTTATCAAATAGGTAATACAATTTTCCAACGCACAGTTGACCATGTTGATTTTTCTGTAGATAATATGATTACTATTAAAACAAAGGCTGATAATAAAGAATATATTGAAACACCATTATCTGTTGATGATGTTAGAAAACTTGCAGAATTATTTCAAGATGCGATTGATGCTCATAAAGATTTATTTACAAATGATAATACAGAAAATAGAGGTGATGAAAATGAGTAACGTATATGGTTCAAGCATCTATGAGTATCAACCTGCTTATGGTATCAAAAGATGTCCAAGTCTTGATGATTATGATATGAACACTTCATCAGATGATGAAAACAATAATCTTTATGAGATGTATAGTGGCTATAGTAGAAGTAAAAAGTATCAAGATAAGAATAAAACGTATTATGAAAAGAATAATATGATGTACTAAAATAAAAACAATATAAGACTTGACAACTCCTTTCGTTAAGTAGTATTATATCTTTATAAGTTATAGAGAAAGAACAACTACTTAATGAAAGGAGCTTTTTATATGCAAACAATAGAAGTACGAGCAAGAGTTATAAGACAGATATATAACAATGGTGATTATTATATATTTGCCCTTGTACCATCAGAGAGGAACAATAATATAAAGCTTAATAGCTATGGTAATTTTACTGTAACAGGTGAATTAGGTTATCTTAGCCTAAATAAAGAATATGACTTTATTCTTAAAGAAGGGCAGACTAATCAGTATGGAACATCATATAGCGTTATTGATGTACCATCTATGAAGCTTGAAGATTTGAAGAAACTTTCTTATGAAGATAAATACGAAATACTTAAAGAGTGTACAAGTTCTGATAAGATAGCAAAAAACATACTTGAAGCCTATCCCGACTATATTGAGATAGCTGTGAATCAAGGTGCAGATGCTATTGATACCAAAAAAATATATGGAGTTGGTAAAGTATATAATAATTCATATTGCAGAAAGCTTATTTCTAAATATAAGTATTATACATTCTGTCGCAATACAAAGATGAAAGACTATGAGTTTAGCGTATCAGAAGCAAAAGCCTTATTTGATAGATATGGTACGGCAGAAGATATAATAAAAGCTATGTCAACTAACCCTTATTATAACTTAATTGAGGTATGTAAACGTTCATTTAACAATACAGATGAATTACTTAGAGAAGTTAGAAAAGACTTAATTGATTCTGATATTCGTACAGAAGCCCTTATCATGGAAATTTTGAAAAGAAATGAATATGATGGTAATACACGACTTAAAGGAACAGATTTATTTCATGTAGTTAAAGAAGATTATAATTGTGATAATCTTATTCCAAAACTTAAAGATGTGGCTGTACAAAGTCAGTTAATCTATTATGATGATGATACGACTGATTTAAGCCTTATGTCAACTTATATTGGAGAATGTAATATCTATGATTTTGTTACGAGAAAAACAAATGAAGAATCTCCAATTGTAGATGATTCTTTAATTGAGAAATATAGAAATCTTGATGATAACGAGCTTAGTGATGAACAGTTAAATGCAGTTAGAATTTTCAATAAGTATTCGCTTACATTATTAACAGGTAGTGCAGGATGTGTTGATAAAGATACAGAATTCTTTAATGGAAAGGAATGGAAAAAGATTTCTGACTATCAAGATGGAGATATGGTATTACAATATACAAAAGATGGAAAAGCTGAATTAGTTCGCCCAAATGCGTATATTAAACTTCCATGTGATACAATGTATTTGTTCGGAAATAATGAAATTAATCAGATGTTAAGTGATGACCATAATATGGTTTTCGATGACCATAATAAACTATTCGAAATGAAAGCAAGTGATTTTGTTAAGTTTTTTAATAGTAATTCAGTTAATACTGATGGATTAAAATTTAGGACTACGTTCCATTATGACGGAGAAGGAATTGATTGTACAGATAATGAAATCAGACATTTATGTGAAATGATTTATTTTGGGACACACAAACTTAATCTCAAATATTGGTACAAGTATTCACATCATCAGTTACAAGTTTTTTGCAATAATTTTCTACGACTGAATAAGAGAAATAAATATTTTTATACAACAAATAAATATTATGCAGACTTCATTCAGTTTGTTTTCAGCTCTTGTGGATATAAAACAGTAATAGATGATTTGTATAATAACGAATACACTATTACAATTTACGCTATTACAATTACAAAGGAGACTTTAGTTGGATTAAACAAAGAAACTGAAATCAAAAAGGTTGGAACAGCAGATGGTTATAAGTATTGCTTTAATGTTCCATCTCATATGTTAGTGTTAAGAAGAAATAATAGAATCTTTATCACAGGAAATTGCGGAAAGACATTTGCTACAAAGGCAATCATTAACTTTTGTGACGACAATAATTTGTCTTATACACTTCTTGCACCAACAGGAAGCGCCGCACTTAGACTTCACGAATCAACCTATCGTGATGCTATGACAATACATCTAAAGTGTTTGCGTGACCAAGATATTCATACTGATGTACTTATTGTAGATGAATGTTCAATGATTGACTTAAAAACATTCAACATGATGATAAATACTATTAGTAATGATAATATTAGAGTTGTTCTTGTAGGTGATAAATCACAGCTTACTCCTGTTGGAATTGGTTGTGTGTTTGCAGACCTAATTAATTCACATAAAGTACCAATAGCTGAACTGACTAAGGTATTCAGATATAATGATAATGGTATTCTTTATATCGCCACAAATACAAGACAGGGACGTTTTTGTCTTGATGATGACGTTGTAACTCATAGAAAGAATTCCTATTCAATAGGAGAGATGTATCATTTCTATGAAATGCAGAATGATGATACTGTTGATGAAAATATACTTGAAAAGGTTAATGATACATATAACAAACTTCTACTGAAAGGTATTCCAAAGAAAGATATACTTATTCTTTCGGCTTATAATGTTGGTGATTGTGGTGTAAATAAAATCAATTCTGTTATACAAGCAGAAGTCAATCCACCATCAAGCCAAAAGAAAGAATTTAAGAAAGGTCGAGGTGTTGTATTCAGAGTTGATGATAGAGTAATCAATACAAAAAATGATTACAATGCTATACCGCTTGACTCTTATAATCAGATTGAAGCATCAAATGGTGCGATTACAGGAGATGATGTACCAACAACTACTTTGTTTAATGGTCAGAGAGGTGTTGTTGTAGAAATTCGTGATAAAGCTATGATATGTGATTTTGAAGGTGAAATGATAGCAATAGACAAGTCAAAAATACAATATATTAAACTTGCTTATGCTATCACTTATCATAAATCACAAGGTCAAGAAGCTAATTATGTTATTTCTGTTGTATCACCTACACAATCTAAACTACTGACAAGAAATCTGTTGTATGTAGGTGAAACAAGAGCAAAGAAAGCTCAATACGATATAGGAACACTTGATGCTATGCAACAAGCTTTATCAGTAGATGGTATTGAAATAAGAGATACATGGTTAAATTACCTCTTTCAGCATAGTTCAACAAATAATCAATAAATTACATAAAAGTTACAAGTGTTAAGAAAACTTGACAAACTTCTTGATTTATGGTATAATAGCTATAATGAAAGGAGTTGATTTTTATAATTTTGCGAGCAAGAATCTCCTCTGTTTTAGCAGAGGAGAGCTTCAAAAGTTGATGTTGTTGTAACTTATAGACGCACAATAGAAAGGTTTTTATGAAAAAGAAGATAATTATTGGTCTATTTACTATGTCTATTGGGATATTAACTTCTTCAATAGAAGCTAATGCTTATCCTATAGCAGGTGCCACACAGCAAATACAACAGATAATGGCTGATTATCATAAAAGATTAAGTCAAGACTATGAAATTGGTTATACAAACACCACAGTAAATTTAAGAGAAGAAAGAAGTGTTAAGTCAAATAAAATTGAGACTTTACCACTTAATACACAAATAGAATATGTAAATGATGGTTCTGAATGGGCTGATGTAATATACGATGGTGGAACTGTTGGATATATTAAATCACAATTTCTAAGCAAAAAGAAAGTTAAAATAAATAAAGATAAACTTCCAAAAGAACACTTAACAAAACAAAATGGGGTTTTCTTTTATAATGGAAAACGTGAAAGTTATTATAATTTAGATATGTCAGGTGTGGTTGCAATAATGCACCAATTAGGATTTAAGGGTGAATATAGTGTTAGGTCTGATGGAGCTAAACTGTTTGATGGAAAAGTAATGATTGCCGCAGATTTAAGTGTATATCCTAGAGGAACTATTTTATACACATCATTAGGTAAGTCTATTGTATGTGATACAGGTGAATTTGTTCACCAGTATGGTTCAAGTGCATTTGACATAGCAACAAATTGGTAAGATAAACAAGAGTCGAATTAGTAATAGTTCGGCTCTTATTTTTTTGGATTGTATTAAAATAAATACTTGACTATATAATAGAATACATATATAATTATCATATAGAACAAAAGAAAAAATACAAAAAGGAGTATTTTCTCACTAAT
>SAMEA3663054__coassemble_714_pt1 | contig 19373 bp, 25 predicted proteins | sample SAMEA3663054__metabat2_high_PE_006 | metagenome-assembled genome bin SAMEA3663054 (sample SAMEA3663054) | pig gut metagenome | biome: pig gut; feature: pig-associated habitat; material: faeces | place: France | collected 2012 | reverse complement strand
ATAAAACGTGTCCAAAAATTTTTAATTATTTTATTAAAAATTTAAAAAAATTTTGTTCTTCTTTTCTTAAAGAATCATAGAGGCCTGCTTTAATTGCAAGCCTCTACTTTTTGAGTTTTTAAGAAGAGAGAATAACAAAGCAAGTGTGTTTTTAAGGACTTTTACTTCCTCATAGTCATTAGAAAAAACTTATTTATTAATTAATCAGTGTTGTCCTCAAAAATAAAAATTTTTTTAATAATATTCTTTAAGCATTGCGGCATATTCATCTTTCATTTTTTTTGGAACTCTTGAATCTTTGAGCTATTCTTCAAGCCATTGCTTCTGCTCTCTATCGATTTGTTTATTGTTTCTCTCAATAAGCCAATCAAGTAATTTTTCATCTTTTTCAGTCCAATCCATAAATAAAAACCTCCATTAAAGTTCTTTTCTTCGTCATTTATATATGAAAAAGCATTTTTATTAATGAATTGGCGTTGTCCAAAAATTTTTGACAACTTATTATTTATAAATCGCGCAATTGAAAAAGCCACGATTTTTTATTCTCTCTTGGAATGTATCAAGAGAAGCACTTTTCTTCTGTTCTAGATATCTATAGAAGAGCATAGTTCCTTTTCTTTTGGAAACCCCTCCAGAAGAAGAAAATAAAAAAAGAGATGCCTTATAAAAAGACATCTCTTAAAAAATTACATTAAGCCTGGCTTATTTATTTGGATTGTTCCGCTAATATTGCTTATACCACTTATAACAGTCACAGGCAGAGTAGATATCAGGTCTGTGCAATTCACTATGCCGCTAGCACTCTATTGAACAATGCTTTCAGTTTGATAAAAGCCAGAACGTGCTACAGTTGGCGCATTAACTCCATATAAAACAGAAACACCATTTGTTGAACTTTGTCCCAATATTGCACTTTTATATGAATTATTACCAACATATGCATAATACTCGCCGCCATAAATTCTAATTAAACCAGTATCAGCAGTCGAAAAACAATAGGTTGCATTAATAGCATTAGCAACACTAGCACGGCAATTAGTAAAAGTACCTGTATTAGCAATAATGCCATCTTTATAAGAATTAATCCAAAAACGGCAATTTTCTGCATTTATTATTCCAGAAGTGGAATCAAATACTTTAATTATTGTGTTAGCGGCAGTCTGATCGGCAACTATATTAGCTCCGATAATGTGCGCGTTAAACCCATAAAAAATAACATTAGAAGTTCCTGCTACTACTGGAATTGTAATTTGTTTACAAGCACTAAAATCAAAAATTATTTTTCGATTTGTAGTTGCGCTTAGTCCAACTTCAATCCATTTGTAAGGAGTATCGCTAGAACCAGTGCCTCCATTTGCGGCTGTAGCTCCAAAAGTGCCAAAGACAAAAACCTTTAAAGAGCCATAATCCGTGCCGCCATTAAGCCAAGTACTAGCGATTTGAGAAAGCTTGACATTATCATCTATGCCATTACAATAATAAAAATATGAGCTTGAAATGGTGCCATTCTCAAGAGCAGTTACACGTTCTTGTAATTCAGTTACATCCTATACAACAGTTGGAATTCCAGAGCCGTCTTTTGCAATAGTAACATAAACAAAAATTTCAGTTCCTGTAATTAAAGTATTAGTAAAAGTAATTACTTTTTCATTAATGGTATAATCATCAGGATTATAAGCCATAAAACCATTAACATAAACATCAATTTTATGGTTTTTTGAGGGATCAAATTGCGGAATTGTAATCTGTAATTGAGTTCCTGCTGCTGTTAATATGGAGCGTTGAGTATATACAACTTCAACAGTGGAAGTGGTAACGGAGTCTTTCTTCTCTTCAAACCAAACATCAAATTGATTATCTAATGAGGTAAAGAAAGAATTATCTCCACTAGTTGAATACACCCATCCGCACAAATCAGCATTGGCGCGTGTATCTGTAATGACTGGTGTAGTAGATCTAGCAGCCACATAAATATCACAAAGACATAAATCATAAATATTATCAGTTCTTGTAAGAGCAGGTTTTTCAGGATTGATTGCCGCAGTACCCAATAAATATTCAACAGAAATGTCTCGGCCAGAAATAGTATTATCATATCTTAAAACAATTCTATCGTATCTACCATAACTTACGTGTGCTGTTGGAACTGTTTTAGTAATTACACTATTGCTATGAATCCAGTGTCCCTTAATCCAGCCGCGCCCTGCTTTAATATTTACATTCATTCCCGAAGCACTTGGCGCAAAATCATCACTATTGGAACGGAGAACGCCATTACTGATTACTACTGCTAGATTATCACAATAGTCTTCACTTTTATAACGTCTATCTTTTACGCCAGCAGCATCTGTTATAGAATTGAAAAATCCTGAGCGTATCATTTATTGTCCTCCTTTTTATTAACATTGATTAAATTAAAAATTTGTTGTATTTGTTCGTGAGCGTTTTCACAAGACGCTTCAAGTTTTGCCAACTTTGCATCATAATCACTCTAATTTTTTTTTAGATCTTTTACGTCAGTTTTTATTTCCTATAAACTGTCTTTTATATTATCTAAATTTGTTAAAATTATTCCACTCTGTTGGCCTTCATCACTGCCACTTTTTCGTTTGCCTCCAATAAAACCAGAAACGGCAATCAATCCATTTGTTATTGCAAAAATAAATAAAACTATATCAGTAGCTGTCATTTCTTTTATTCTCCACTTTATTAATTTCCATACGAAATAGAAATTGAATAGCCGGATTCATTTTGATTTTCAATTACTGCTATAATACGAGGATTGATATAAATATTTAATTCATTATCTTCTACTGTTATAATATCGCCCACATTAAAATCTGTTTTATAAGTTAAAGCATTAATATTTAATTCTCCATCATATATTTCAGTTGTTTGATAATCAGCAATTGTTTGTGTGCCTGCGCTCTTTAATAAAGCTAAATATTCATCATCAGTGTATTGTTTTTGTTCTCCATTTAACTCATAGGTTTTACTTTGAGCGCTTGCATCAATCCAAACTTCACGTCTATTCAATCCAGTCGCATTTGTTCCAATCATAGTACAAAAACGATCAGCTCCTTCTCCCTCTCCTCCAATTAATGCAGTATTTTTAATTTGAGTAGTATTCTTTTCATACCTAGAAGAGAAGAAATTATCATATTCTTGTGACATTATTATAGGAAGATTGTTTTGAGTGTTATTTCGACTTCTGTCCTTGCCCTCATAAACAGTATATTTTAATTGGAGTGTTTCTCTATCAAAGACCATCTTTGCGCCAAGCTCGTACGAGTGGAGCATTTCATCAGTATATTCTAAAAGATTGCCGAAACTTGTTTGTACTTGAGTATTTTTCCCGCTCTCGTCAACTATTTTTTTAGTAATTCCTTGTAATTCTCCAAGAGTGATAAAAGAAATATTGCGAGCTGTTTGCGGGCTACTGATAATGTGGTCAGTAACAAGCTTTCTAACAGCAGTTTCAACTAAACCGCTTGAAATAACAGGAGATATAGAAAGTTTTCCCGTAGTATTTCCAGAAGCGTTATAAATAATACGTCTATCTAATATTGATTTAGCAAAACGTCCACTTGCGGCAATCATTTTTCCAAACTCTTCGCTATACTCAACGTTAATATTTTCAATGATTCCTATATTTTCATCATCAGGACGTGTAACATAATTACCAATTTGAAGTACATTTATATATTGCGGCACGGCCCGCAAATATACTTCAAAGGCACCAGTTGAATAGTAATTTGTTTCCCAAATTATAGATTGAAAATCATCTAAGATGCCAATTATCTCTCTATTGGAATTTCTTGCTTCAAGATATTCTATCATCTGATGCCCTCCTTATTATACGTATTTTTGTTGATAAGAAATTGTGTAGTACAAATTAGGATTATTTTCATCATCAGTTTTAATTGTAAAGGTGTTTGTTCCTAATTCTAACTATATAAAAGAACTTCCTTGCTTAATTTTATTAATTATTGAAGTTCCATTCTTTACGATATTTTTATTTCCTTTTTCAGTAGTAATAACAACTACATCTCCACTTTTAAGAGTGTCGTTAATACCGATGTATTTTGTTTGTTCATTTAAATAAATCGTTGGATTTGTTGCGGTATCTAGCGCATAAATTTTAATTGTTAAGCCAGTCTCTACATCTCCAATGTTATCGCAATATCTTGTTAAAGTGAAATCATACTCACCAATTGTAATGCCGTCCCCATCATTGTCAAAATATAACATATCGTCAGAATCAGTAGTAAAATAATGTGTTGCTACCACATTATCAACAGACTGAATGTTATTTTCTTTGTCTCTCCAATAGGGATCAAAACAATAGAATGATAAACTGACCTCTACTTTTCTAGAAAATCTAGGCATAGTCATAGATTCAAATATACCATCTATTGCTAATGGCAGATTATCATTGTCCCAATATATGGTATGAGAACGTTTAGGCTTTAAACATTTTAAAAGATAACGTTTGGCTTCCTCAACATCTGCGCCAGGTTTTACTCTCAATTGTATTTTGATTGAGCGAGGATTGACGGCAACGCTATTAACAGTGCTGCCGTCCCCGCCTATATTCTTAACAGAATATATTTCACTATCAAAAAAACATTGACTATCCATATTTATGAAATAAAAATATTCATTATTGTTTAAATCAATTTCCACCCCTGTTGGGCCAAGTATTTTCATATTAGGCATATTTATTATCTCCTATTAGGCCGTAGTCAAAGCTATTTTCAGTGCGTTTTGAGTATCAATCTTATTTTTCCAAAGCGCTACTCTTGAAGTAGGCGTAGAGTGAGTAATATATTGATTAACTACAACAGATTTACTATTGTTGCTATTGGAATCACTCAAAGCGTTATTAGCTCTATTTATATTAACTCCAATGTCATCTGCTTGAAGAGCTCTATTTATCTGATTCTTTACAGCAGGCATTTCATCCATAAAACCCTCTCCAATACCAAGAGCCAGATATTTACCAACCTCATCACGCATAACTCTTGATGGAGAATGAATACCAAATAGTCTTTTAATAAAAGCAGTTACGTTACCAACCCAGCCTCTAATCTTATTCTTAATCCAATTAAGAGAACCACTTATACCTTCCCAGATACCGCGCACTAGATTGGCACCAGCATTATATACCGCTGAGAAGCCATTTCTTATGCCGTTAGCTATTGTAGAAATAATTTGATGCACTTTTGCAGGAATTTGTGCAATAACTCCTGGAATTGCTTGGATAATTCCACCAAATAATCTTCCAGCAGCAGTTATAATATCAGAAATTCTTGAAGTTAATGTTGTTGCTATGGTTCTTACAATCCTAGGAACTTGTTGTATTAATAAAGTAATAATTTTAGGAATTGCATTGATAATTGCCATAAACAATTGAATAGAAGCATTCAAGAGTAAAGGAGCAGATTGAATAAGTCCATCAACAATTGCATCAATAATTAATGGTAAATTTTCTATGAGTGATTCAATTGTAGTCGGAATGGCTTCAATAATCGCCATAAACAATTGAATTGAGGCTTCTATTAATAATGGTACAGATTCAATTATTGTGCTTATAATTGTTTTTACAATCAAAGGAAGCTCATCTATTAAATTAGTAATTATAGTGGGAATTGCTTGAACAATTGCCATTAGGAATTTAATAGATGCCCGTAACAATTGCGGAATTGCCGCAATAAGACTATTAATCAGCATAGGAACAATTTCAACTATTTTTGCAACTATAGTCGGAAGAACTGTTGCAAGCGTACTGATTATTTGCGGCACAAAATTTACAATTGTTTGCAAGATTTCTGGCAGTTTTTCCAATAGAGTAGTAATAATTTTAGGAATTAAGGAGGATACGGTTTCTATTACTGTTGGAAGCATTTTGACTATGGCATTAGTTAAAGTGTCTAATAAACCTGAAATGCCTTCTGCCATTTTATCTCCGGCCCCTGCTACACCATCTAAGGCATCTGTTAAACCTTTCCCAATCAATTTAACAAATGGAGTTATAGTTTCAAGTAAATCTGTCGCAAGAATCTTAATATTAGTCATAATGGGTTCGGCAATGGCGCCCAAGTCTGCTAAGGCTTGTGTAAGACCTGCTTGGGCTTCTTGCGCGTCCCTTACGTTCCCATTTAATTTTTCATAAAGCTTTGCGGCTTCTGCATATTTTCCATTCAGTACATCTGTTATAAGAACTTGTCTTTCTTGTTCTGTACTGCACTTATCTAATTTAGACTGAAATTCATCTTCTGATACACCTACCCAGTTTAATGCATCAGCTAGGTTTCCAGTAATTTTTCCAGTTTTAGCTGTCTCATTAGCCGCTTCTATTAATCCTTCTATTGGAAGTGAATCTCCAAAAGTAGAATAAACACCAGCCGCAATTGTAGTCCATTTTGATAAATCTTCTTGACTATTGGCGAGTTGCGCCATATGAGCCGCGGCCTCAGTTGCAGCGCCTTCATCTCCAAGGATTCCATATAACTCTTTATATGCGTTTTTAGCATCTTTGGCACTTAATCCAGTAGTAGTAAAAGCAGTTTCCAGTTTTGCCATATTTGTACGAGTTTCTCTCGTACTTTCTGCCAAACCAAGAAGAGAACCAATTGCGGCCACCCCAGCTGCCGCTATTGCAGCAATTCCTTTTGCGGCCATTGCGCCCGCTTTCTTTAATCCACTATAACTTTTTTCTGTGTTCTTAGAAGCACTGCTTACGTCATTAAGTGTTTTTTCATTTTTTTCAAGCTCTTTATTTAAAGCTTCAATTTGTTTATCTAAATCCTTTGCGGCTTTGGAGTGCTTTCCTTGTGTAAGAACGGCATTAGCATACTCATTTTTTAAAGTTGCTAATGATTTTTTTTGGTCTTCTATCGTTGTTTTTAATTTATCAAGAGCAGAAACACCTTTTTGATTTTCACGAACAAAGTTTGAAAGAGCCGTTTTTTGTTTCTGCAATTCCGCTTCATTTTTATTTAAAGCAGTTGTTTCTTGGTTTATTTTTGTACGTAATTCTACTGCTTCTTTGCTAGCAGGATCCATGCCTTCCGATATTAATCTATCGTACTCGTTTTGTAGTGCCGCTATTTTTTTCTTTTGGATTTCAGTAGTAGAATTTAATTGTTTTATTTTTGCGTTTAGACCATCTTCACTTTTAGTCCAATCTTCAAGAGATGAGGCGGCTGCTTTAAATTCACTCTCATTTTCTCGAATAAGTTTGTTGGCTTGCGCAAGCCCGGCTTTTAGATTAGTTACATCTATTTGAAAACTAGCACCAAAGGTTTCTTGTCCAGCCATTTAATTATGCCCCCTCCCTTATATTAGAACCACCCATTGGACGCTGTCTTATCGTTCACTCGGATGCGTTTTTCTTTTTTATTAGATTTATCAGCAGGCGTTTTTGATGTATTCTCTTCTTCTCGACTTTCTAAAATGTAGTTAATAAGCATAATAACCTCATCACTATCTTGTTTTAGGATTTCAAAAGGAGAAATACTATATTCTTTTGCTATTGTATTGGTAAGAGACATTAAACTATATTGAATTGTTTTCGGAGAAGTATTATCTTCTCCGCTTATGCGTTTTTTAAATTTTCTCCTATCTTTGCCCCGCCGCTAGTAATCTGCTTAAAGGTATTCATTACATCATTTACATCAGCGTGCTGTAATTCCTCTTCGGTCAAACCCGCAAAAAGCATTTGTAACAGCTCCCCAATGGCTTTAATTTGGTTTAAAGGGCTTTCATTGATTAATCTCTCTTGGAGAGAAGCGGCTTGGACAAAAACGCCCCAAGGCACTATATTAGTAGAATAGGTTTTTATAATTTCATCATCTATACCATAAATATTTAACGTATATTTCATTTTTCTTTCTCCTTTTTATGCTTAATATTGGAGGCCCTTATTTAAAGAGCCTCCTTGTTTTTAAATTTTAAATTAAACGCTAAGAACGGTATCTGGTGTTGATACTTGCTCGAACCACTTATCAGCAGTTGCGACATTAGAACTTGCACGAATGTAAGAAGCCTTAGCCGCACCTTTTTTGCCAGTACCCTTACCATTTGTAAAGATATGGTCAGTATATATACCAGTATATTCAAGTGTCATATTGTTGGCGTCTGTGCCATCATCAATTGTTGCGGCAGTCTCTTCAGGTATATTGAAAGTACCCTTGTAACGCCATACATAGCGCTCGTCATCGCCTTCACCATTTTCACCAAGAATGTATCCAACAGCAAAGTAATCATTGGAACGCTCGCTCTCAATAAACATTTTCTTAGTGGTGTCATAAATGCGGCCTGTGATTTCAGCCAGTACTTCGTCACTAGGAATAGCAATTGTAAAGCTGACGGTATCTGCACCTTCACTGTTAATTACAATCTGAGCTTTATTGTCATAATAATGGGCTTCAGAACTAGTTTCTACACTCTTTGAAATTTCAGCGACAGGAGCTAAAGGCTTAACTTCGCCGGTGACATAACCGCCATCTACCGCGTTATCGTCTTTGGTTATCTTAGCAAAAACTAAGTTTTTACAACCTCTAAATTCAACAGCCATTTTATTATCTCCTTATATTTTTTATTTTTGTATTTCGATATATTTGAAATCAATAACAAAACCTACATGCGTAGGCTCGTCACTAGCAATCAAATTACCTTTTCCTTGTGGAATAAAACCTTCTGATCTAAAATAAGCAAGTATTTCCTCAGGAACAGTATTTAAAAGTTTTGTATCTTTAGTATAGAATATGATAGAAATATCCCAGTCTACAGTATGTGTTAAATTATTATAATGTGCAATATCTTCACTATTAGGCACCCAATACGTAATGAATGTATCTGGATATTTATCATCTTCTCCTAATGAACCTTGTAAAAACACTGGATAATTGAAGTATGACGCTGTATTATAAATTTTTTCTAAAATAGTCATTATTTAAGCTCCTCCAGTGCATTTTCTAATATTTTTTTCTCTTCCTTTTTCACTTTTGGAAGAGAAGATTTTTTCATTTTTTTTATAAAATCACGAGGATGAATGCGCGGCGTTCCGTAGTTAATAAAAATCGCCTTGTACCCATCAGACGGATTTTTTGGGTTATAAGGGCCTTTTTTATATCCTATATGCGCACTAAAAGTGTTTCCATTATGCTCAATGGTATAAGGATCCATTCTTCCGATTAATCCACTATCAACCTTTGCATTACTCATTGCCGCGACGTATTCACTTTGAATAATTCCAGCAGAAGTCTGAATACATTGTTCTACCACTTCATCAACGTTCTTTTCGGCCTTTATTAATTTTTCTAGATAGTCGTCGAACCCCTTAAAATCAAGCTTAATTGGCATTACACGTCACCCTTAATCCTACGTACTTTAACGATCATAAATTGATTGCGCATTTCTATATTTTCGACATTAAGAATCTCAAAAATTGCGTTATCATTTAAACGCTTAATACGTCCATCATCTTTTATGTTTTCATCAAACCAGGTTGTTAAAGTAGCCGTTTCTTCTATATTGATTATTCCATTTACTGACGTTTCAGTTCCATTATAACTACTCCAATTACACATAGAATTATAAGAAACATCTTCATAGGTTTTTTCTTTTCTTCCAAGAGTGAAAGAAGAATTAGCAACTTGTATTTTAATTGGAGTAGTCATTTGCGCAATCTTTTTAGGCCTAAACATTTTACTTACCTCTTGGAACTCAATTGGATTAATCGTTTCTGGAAGGCGTCACTTAATTTAACGTCTCCGGAAGCATAATTGTATATGTCATTAACGTATAAAACAATTGCGCCTATTGCGGTTTCACTCTCGGCTACCGCGCGATAAACACCCGAATCTATTAGAAAATCAATGGCCTCATTTATATATATTTGAAGAGCGCCATCTTGAAAGGAGCCGCCAATACCCAAGGCCTGCTTAACTTTTTTCAATCTTTCCTCTTGGCTTAGCATTTTAAACGTCCTCCTTTTAATAGCTAAGTAGCTATTAAATTAATAATAGCTACTTAGTGGAATTAATTAAGATTATTAGTTAGTAGCTTTGGAAATCTTAGCAACCACAAAGCCCTTATAAGCACCAACGCCAGCACCCATAGAAGCAGTACCGCGAACAGTCATCATATCCTGAGCGAACTTATACTCTTCAGAAGTGCTAACTTCATAGTCACTAAACATAGCAAGCTCTAAGGTTTGAGGATTGCCGTAGAAGCAACCAAGAACATCAGAACCAGCCTTTGCAGGTTGAGCAGTACCAGCCAGCGCAGCACAGTTGTTATTGATGCAATACTTAACAGCCAGACCACCGTCACGAATAATACCTGTATTAGGATTGGTGGCGTCAGGAGTGATTTCATATACGGGCTTCTTATCGGTACCACGTGTTACATCACCAAGAGCAATCAAATCCTTCTTATTTAAGAAGAGAACAGCACCGCCCATAACAGCCTCGTCGCCGCCATAATTAAGAGTAATCTTACGCAGGAACTTCTCATCAAGAACGCCCTTGTTGGCAGTGTCTAAGCCAACTTCCATAAAATCAACAATAGTGGAAGTGTAAACGGCATCAACGCATATCTTAGAAGCAGCCTTGCGGAGAGCAGTCATAGCAGCATCGCGCACTTTGGCTTCATAGGTAAGAGGAGATTGTTTGCGGACCTTATTAGAAATATAAGAAACAAGAGCCTTATCAGAAGCAGTAACCTTTACAACGCCAAAAGTAGGTTCAGATTCAGTAATATCGCTACCCTCAGTATGATTAGCGGCCTGAGCATCATTCTTCTCATATGCGATAACATAACCGCCGCCCATACCAGAAGCATCAACAATTTTTACCAGGTCAACAATGCTAGAAACAGCAGGCATTGCATCATTTATACCGCCAACGCCAACAGGCTGAGCAATATTATTGCCGCTAACGAGAATAGCAGCACGTGTTTCATCATTAGCAATAGTCATACGATTAGTCTTCGCGAACTCGTTTGCACGGGTTTCGGCAACATTAACATTAGTATTTTCAGTAGTAGTACCAACAGTCATTAATTCAGTCCCCCTAATTTCTGGTTTAGTAGTCGCAGGCGCATTAATCTCATCAACGGCGCCGCGCAGTTCATTAATTTCTTTTTCCAATTCATTCATAGCATCATTAATCTTGCTACGAGATTCTTTGTCTTCGGTTTCAACAAGAGCCTTGCGTAATTCAAGCATCTTATCCTCTTTTGTTTTTATAATAGCATCAAAATTAGCCATTTTTCTAACTCCTTTAAAATTAAAATTTTTTATCATTTAATTGCTGTCCAGCAATGTCAGTGTTTATCCAAACACCCGCTTTTTATTCTCCAATAAAAAGTCTTTTTCTTTTCATTATTCTTTGAGAATTATTTTAATATCATTAATCAAAATTTCCCATAGAGTAAGCACAATTTTTCTATTTCAGGATTCATTTTTGCAGATTTTTTTTCTTTCTCTTCTGGCTTAAACTTCTTCATAGTTTCTTCTAAGCTACGAGCGTAAATCTCGGTGCCTGAATATACGGGCGTATCAACTGCGGAAACGTCAAACAGTTTACTAATATCAGTAATCCTGCGAATGTACTTGCCATTCTTCATAGAGTTACAATCCTCTCTACGAACAGTAAAAGCAAAAGAACCCTGAGAAAGAAGACCTGCTTTTGCCATCAAATAAACATCTTTATTAGTAGTTGTAGGAATAAGTTCAGCACGCATAAAAACGCCGTGATCATCTACTGTTAATTGAAGGCTCTTGTTACGAGTACGAGCAAGAATCAAAAAGCTATCTAAATGGTTATAGCGCAAGCAAACATCATCCATTTTACAATTCTTGAATGCATTTTTATCAATAATTTCATAGTACCCATAATCTTCTGTCCCAATCAATGTTTCTTGTTCAAAAACGATTGGATACCCTTCAAGAAACATCTTTTCTTCTTCGTTCTCATTACGAACTTCTAAATTTAAATCTAAACTATCTAAATAACGAATTTCTTTTTCATTACTCATTGTTATTTATTCCTCCATTTTGAGTTAAATTATTGTTATTAACATCCAATAGGTTGTTATAACCCTGTGAAATAACTTTTCCTTGTCCTTCTGGAAGCGGACTCATTCCGAAAATCTCGCGGAACTCATCTTTTGTTATAGAGCCAGAAGGCATTGCAATTGAGGCAAACGCAATTTTATTTTCCATAGACATAAATTGAATTGGAGAAGAAGATAAAATAATACGATTGCCGAAGCTTGTCTCACGGTCTGTAAACAAGACCTTTTCCATTGCTTGCGCCAGGCTTGCTAAATCAGCTTCTAGGCAACGCTCATACCAACTTTCTTTATCAGCCTTGCTAAATTTTCCGCTTAAAATTTCTTTTGGTGTTCCAGTATGCCTTAAAATATTTTCATAGAAGAAATCCAAAGTATCTTTATCTATTAATTTAATATCGCGGCTTAATGGCGTATATTCCGCTTTTAAGTCAGTGAATAAAATGCCGCTCTCATTATTTTTTAGTTTCTCTTGGAATTCTAAACGTTTTGTTTCGGTTTTATCATCATCTAAATATGTGTTTAGTTTCATTATTCCGTTAATTTGACAAGAACAAGACATTGCCTTAGAAATTGTCTGACAAAGCGCATCATAATTATTAATTGAGTTTACAAGGTCTGATTCGCTAGCGGAATTGCCGCCAAAGTAATCATTCCCATCAAAATTTTTGCGCCAATGAATTATATCATTAACAGGAAAAATTGTCGAAAAACCATTATTAAAAGTGAATTCAATAAAATAATCATCATTTTTATCAATTTGATATTTTACTTGACTAGGCTTTAATGGATATAAGCCTGTATAGACCTTCTTTCCTCCATTAGTCAAATAATATTCTGGATAAATATAACAATTATTATTAATTTCTCTTAAAAATACTATCTTAGAAACAAAATCAGCCCAAGTCATATATGGATTAGGGTATTTTAAGATTTTTGCTATATTACTTGTATAATCTGTTATTTCTTCTCCATCTCTAACAGTAATATGGCGCGGTTTAATCTTTTGAAATTCGTTCTACTTACAATGAATTGCTTGAAGAATTAAATCGCAAAACTCCGAAGAACTATAACGATTATAATCAATGGGCGTTGAATTATCATAAGTAGGAGCATAATGAACTTCTTTTACTTTTATTTTTTTTGTATTAGATTTAAAAAAATCAAGAAAACCCATTATTTTTAATAGCCTCCTTTTTTTTTAGTTATAATTTTTATTTAACAAGTCTTTCAAAATCATTACGAATGCGCTAATAGCCAGCCATTAAAATTGCACCAGTAACGGCTCCGTCAATTCTCTTATCGTGAGTGCCGCGCATTTTAACAATTTGTTGACGGCCTGCGCTATCTACTTCCAAAGCAGCATTACTATAATTCCAAATATCCACAGGATTATTATTAAAATTAATATTATGATTTTTTAATTCTGCTTCTAATAATTTTGTAGGCGTAGAAAGAGTGTATTTATTTTGTTGTATTAATTCAGTTTCAACGCCAGCTTCATCAAGCACTTTTATGAACTCTTTTGCGTAGCGCTGATCATAATAAACTTTTAAGGCTCTAATACCATATTTCTTTTTTAAATCCAAGAGCCAATGAGCAATAGAAACAATGTCATTATCGGCGCCATCACAGACACTAATAAAACCTTGCTTAATCCAAGTCTTATAATCCGCGCCCGCGCTCTTATCATCACATCTTTCTAATTTTGCTTCTGGAATCCAATAGTGAGAATAAACGTACTTATTTTCATCTTCTGGCTTTAAGAACATTAATTTAACATTTGTTAAGTCAGTTGTCATTGAAAAGTCACAAGCCCCAATACATATACCATTGCGGAAATCATCTAATTCCCAAGGTTCTTGCGCATATGTATAGTCCTCGTGATTAAGCCAACTCTTTGCGCTGGAAGTTGTAATATTAAAATCCTTGCAAAGTAGATGAATGCGCGAGCCTGCATCATATTGCGCAGTCTCTATATCTAATTTTAGTTTAGAATTCTTTTTAATAACATTTAAGCCGGGATTACTCTTAAACCAAGAATTTTCGTCAGCTCAAATTTCGTTTTCTGTATCTTGTAAAAACAGAAATGGTAAAAAATGTGGATTATCTATTTTTTTCTCAATGATCGCCTTAGCGGTTTCTATTTTTTTATCTAAATAACAACCTCGATTAAATCCATTAGTAGTACAATTAATAAAAAGAGGTTCTTCTTTTGTGGACATTGAACGCCAACAGGCCTCAGCAATTTCAGAGCTGGCATTTTCATCTCTAATATCGTGCGATTCGTCGAGATATACCTTAGAATAGTTGCGCCCGTCTTTATTGTTTGTTTTACTGGAAAGCCTTGTAATTGTGTTATTCTTTACAAAATTGCGTATCTCAGATAAGTTTTTTGAACACATACTTTTCTTTGGATCTAGGCGTTGTGTCATCCCTGCTATCTCGCTCCATATGAGCCGGGCTTGATTATCATCATTACTAGCACAACAAATATCATTGCCACCAGCCCCCACAAATAAATCATATAAGGCATCAGCAGCCATAAGTGTACTTTTTCCATTCTTACGAGCAATTAAGAGCAGGGCCTCATTAAAGCGCCTAAGGCCTGTGTCCCGCATTTTAAATGAATATAAGACTTCTAAGAATGCCTTCTGGAATAATAGCAGCTTTACGGGTTTATTATAGAAAGGAGCCTTGCTTTGAAGAGCACACGTTTCAATAAATTTTATGCGTTTGTGTGCTTCTAAAGTATCATATATATATCTTTCATCTTGCAGGTCTTCAATTAAGTTTTCTATTTCTGTTTCTAAATAATAACCAACAATAATTTCATTAGTTTTTATTTTTTCATAATATTCTTCTAAATATGTCATTCTACATATCTCCAATGAAAAGAGCCTGCTGTTTTGCGTTTTCCGCTACAAGCCTTGCTAATATTGCTATGAAAAACCCCAGTCTCTCGCTCGGCCTAGCTAGTACTTTCATAAACAATTCCAGTTTCTAAGCACAAAACAAATTTTCCAAGATTATCTCGCAAGTTACCGCCTGAACAAATGTTGTATCCGAACTTGGGATCTGTGCTTTTATAAAAACTAATTAGCTCAATTTCTTTCTATTCGGCCTCTTCTTTTGAAAGTCCCGTATAAAGAACTTCGTGAATAAACCCATCAAAACCATACTTGATTATGGCATTTGCAAAAACTGGCTAATTAAAGTCCCCATTTTTTTTCTTTATTAAATACCCTTTTCCATTATTCCAGCGTTTTTCAACTCCAACGCCCGTGATTCCTATATAAACCTTTCCATTGGTTTTATTAGTGTGCATATAAACGCTATAATTATTTTTCATCTCTTAAAAACTCCTTAATTATATCATTCAAAGCCTTTTAATAATTCTTCTAATGTGTTAGTCTCATTAGTTCCAGTAGCAGAACGATAAAGAATCATTAGTAATAGCTTTCTATTATTAGTTAGAGTTTGCGAAAATTCTTTTATCAATTTTTGTCCTGGCGTTGCTTTTTGTTTTGTAGGATTATTTTTATCAACTATAATCATAGGAAGTTTTTTTAATTGCGCAATTTGTTCTTCATAAAAAACGCAATCAGAAATAATACTAAACGCAATTTCCTTTTGTGCTTCTGGAACATCTTTAAATAAATCTCTTAATTTTTGTTCTCTATCGCTCATAAAACAATACTCCTTTATTGTAGCAGGCCCCTATGAAAAGAGAAGCCTGCTACATTACTATTTAGTTTAATTTTCTTCCATTAAATTTTCTTCTTCTATTTCTATTGGAATATCAGTTTCTTCATATGTATAAGGACAAGGAACCCAGTCAACGGCATCTACATATAAAATATTTGTTTCTACTTGTTTAATCATCATATTTTCATCGCTATAATGACGAATTAAACTTCCATTTAATAATAATTCTGTTTGTATCATATTATTGTTTCCTCCATAATTTTATCGGCATAAGTAGCCCAATTTGTTGCGGCCTTATAAGCTTCTGCACATCCTTGCGGCACATATATAATGCAATCCTCAGGAACAGTTAAATTAGTAGTACCTGAAAGATTGGGAGGTGTAGTGCTTTTAAAATGATATTCTTTCATAGCTGTACAATATTGAAATGCATCATATTCAATAGATGTTACAGTACTTGGAATTGTAACATTGGTTAGACAATAATCCGATTCAAACGCCGTGCTTTTAATAGTGTTCAAACCCTCCGATAAAACTACATTTTGTAAATAATAATTTTTCTTCAATGCTCCATTACCTATCTATGTTGCATAAATAAAAATAGTTTCAAGGCTTGTGTTTAAAAGTGCAGAAGGACCTATTGATGATACCTCTGTTGGTAATGTAATATCTTTTAATTTCGTATAAGCAAGAGCATAAGCTTCAAGTCTTGTTAATGTATAAGGAACTGAGACACTCACTAGACCGGAGCCTTGTATCGAATTCCTAATAAAACTCATAGGATCTGGAAAAACAATAAATTTTATTGCAGTATCATTACAAGAATAACTTTTGAACTAGCTCGTCGAAAAACCTTTTGACATTAATAAACAAGACAAGCAATAACAATCATTAAAAGAACTTTGTAATTCTACATTACTATCTAATTCTACTTTTTTTAATCTGTTTAAAATATAATTTTTACTAGTGTCATTTGACGTAGGTGCAATACCAAAAATATTTTTCTGATTTGTAGTATCTCCCAATGTCATTGTTCCAGTAGTGGTTTTAAGTTTTATTACAAAATCCCCAACGCTTGTATAAGTATGGGAAGTATTAACAGCTCCTGTCCCCTCTACGGTTTCAGTTGCGGAGCCATCTCCCCAATCAATCACTACATCATTAGCAACCGTTTGAGAAAAATATAAAGGCATTGTCGTTCTTCCTAAAACGTCAATAGTTATATACAGCCTTGTAGATCCATCATCTGTTACATATGTTGCGCCTACATTCATTCGTCTATTGGTTGTCTTTAAAGCTTCAAGTGTCCAGTTCCATCCTTGCGAAATTAAGCCTGCGTGAGTAGGATAGTCTGGAAGCGCGGTTTTAGTCTGTAATTCCGCTAATGTCCAACTTTCTAGCAAAACGCCATCATAATCATAGAAATTTATGTCTTTTGGATATACAGGCCCAGTTGTTCCCCCTCCTCCTTCGGAAGGAATAGCTAAAACCGCAGAAGCCATTCCAGAAGGAAAAGATAGCGTGTCTGATGTGCCGCCTCTTGTACGAATCGCATTAGCTACTGTGGTAAGATCCGCATCTAATTGTGCGCTATCAACTAATTTATCTAAGGCCATTAATAGTTACCTCCTTGCCAAGCTTCTAGTGTTTTAAGAGTGATATTTCCGTCATTTCCTACTACAAGGAATTTTCCAGCATTTTCAACTCCTTGTGCGCTTGTTATAAAACCGCTATCATTTGTTAACTCGCTCGTTTTAGTGGGAACAGTAATACCTGCAACCGCATCATCTACGTATTTCTTGTTTGCGGCATCTCTATCATCCGAAGGCGTTTCAAGATTGCGTATGTTTGACGCATCCACAAACAGCCCAAGGTTGCCTGACCTATTATAAAAATTTATTTGGGTTTTATTGATGTCGATGCAGTTGCCTGTACCGAGGACTCCAACTCGTATACCCTCTTGGTAAAGTTGTGTTCCATCAGTCGTAGTAGCACTAAGAGTATTCTTAAATTTACCGTTAGATGCATTTATTTTTTCATCTAATTTTGTATCTACCTCAGACTTAGTATATGAAGTCCCGGCTTCTTCGGCGTTTATATTGCTTCGAGCCTGTGCTTTTTGTTCATCAGTCAGGGTTTGTTCAATATATAAAACTGCGTTTGGATTGCCGCTGCCCCCACCACTATTTGCGCCAAGCTGTTGTAAAGCGCCTTCTACCGTGGGGTTTGCACCAAAGTAGCCGCCCGCATCCGCAATGGTCTTAGTTTGTTTAGTTGCATCTATTATGTTTTGTGCTTCTGCTGTGCGGTATGTATCAGGCACGGATTGTAATGCGCTATCAGCTTTAGTTAAGCTTGTCTGCACATCGTTCGCAAGGTCGGATTTGGGTATGCCATAGTCGGATTTTTCATAAATCCCTGCCACATCGGCAGAGACGTTTACTCCACTATCGCTTATTTGCACGTTTAAACGGTCTAACCGTTTTCCACTTGACTGGCTTGATAATTGTTCAGCCCCAAAATAGAAAACTCGTTCTTGCAGGCGTGACAGGAGCGGTAGTTCGACAGGTATATAGGCACCTATTAACGGTGCCGTTACTCGACACACTATCGTGCGCCCTGCCTGATACGCCGCCTCTATCTCGGCGGCTGTTTTATCTGCTGTGTAATTATCAATCTCCACTTCTGTGAGATTTACCGCAAAAACGGGCTGCCCTGCCCCAATATTCGTTCTGGCTTGTATCTGCTAATCGGGCGTAAGGACTTGCTCAGTATATAAGACTGCTGGAACATCAAGGCTTGTTATAAAACCGCTGTCATTCTCTAAATCACTAGTTTTAGTAGGAATAGTTGGAAAATCAGTAATATCATTTACTGTATGCTTATGTTTAATAGCAGCATAAAAACTATCAAAAGAAGTCTTTAATTGTGCTTCTATGGTTTTCCAAAAAATTTTCTTTGTTCTGTTTTCTGCTACTATGTAAACAGGAATTTCATCATCGTTAGATATTACTTTTGCTTCTGAAAGCTCGTGTATATTAAAAGAGCCGCCAGCGCCAGTATTGAATAAAACCCCCTAATCATTAACTTCTAAGCCCGTTCCAATAGTCTCAAAAGGTTTGTGTGGAAGCGTACTCCAATCAAGATCATCCAAAAGCTGAATAATCTGATTGTAAATGTTTTGCGCGGGTTCAACCTGAGTACCGGCACCTCCTAAGATAGAACCGATGCATTCATAAGCCGCACCGCTTGTAGTATGTAAATTGCCAGCATACAAGCCTATTTCAATTGCGCTTTTATCAGTTATAACTGGAAGCTTGCAGGAGGTTCCATTAAAAACATAATCTGTATATTCGTTATTAGAATAACGAACGCGCATTGTCTTTGTTGAAAAATTATCCCACTCTTGGTCAAGATTGAAATTAACAATATAGTCACTATTGTCACATACAATTTTTGTATTGTCACCAATTGCTATCTTATTCTTTACCTCAATATTTAAATTAGGCATATTTATCTCCTTTTCTTATTTTTTATTAAAACTTTTTGAAAAATCTCAATTTTTTTGTCCCGTACGCCGC
>SAMEA3663054__coassemble_707_pt1 | contig 19625 bp, 15 predicted proteins | sample SAMEA3663054__metabat2_high_PE_006 | metagenome-assembled genome bin SAMEA3663054 (sample SAMEA3663054) | pig gut metagenome | biome: pig gut; feature: pig-associated habitat; material: faeces | place: France | collected 2012 | reverse complement strand
TATCTGACTCTGTCGGCCATCTCACCATAATGCATCTTATCCGGGTCCGAGCATCGAAAATCATGCATCAGATACCCCAGATCATCGTCGCCATAAACTCGGCCAATGGCATATCATCCTTAAGCATCCCTCGCATGAAATCATCATCCATAGGTCGAAGCAGCTTCAGCCTCTCCAGATCCTTCTCGTGCTCACGTTCCCTTTTCTCCGCCTTGCTCTCTCTTACCGATAAAGCTTCCGTCTCTCTTCCCTGCAAGTCATACCTCCGTCTTCATTGCTGCTCCACCCGGCATCTCCCACCTGTCAGGCGAAGCATTGTTAATCAGTTCCTGAGCCGATAATACCATGCCGCCTACAGGGAAATCAATTACTCACTCCTAAATACCCGGCTCTCATTATCCCCGAAAATAAGAACTAATTCACTCCAATCAGCAAGAAATAAGTACATTCCCAAAGCATTAATGGGTCAGCTTTACCTGTAAATCTGCTGATTTACAGATAAAACTGACCCACCACTCTGTTCATATGTCATGCCGGCTGCGGAGTAAAATACTTTCCAGCCGTCTCCTCCGACAAGCCAAAGCTACGCATGATATACTCTTTGATCTGGCTGTCTGTCATTTCAGGATTCAGGTCACGGCATGTCTTTATAGCAGAATAAATAGCCGCATTCTCTGACCTTTTCTTTGAATACTCTTCTGCATATTCCTCTACTTCTCCACCCATTCTATCACGTCCTTTCTCAGCCTTCTTGAAATGTGAAACACCATCCCTGAGTTCAGGGAAATACATCTTGTCAGGATCCTGTTCTCTGAAATCATGCATCAGCTTGCCAATATCAGTAGATTCATCAGAATATGCAGCATTGGCATATATGATGTGATTACCATCATCGAACCACTCATCATATTCCTCAAACCTACGACTGATATGGTAAAGCGGAAGCCCATGTCCGAAGACATCATTCTCTGTTATAAAGATCACATATGAGTCCCTGATGTCCTTAAACTTCTCTCTGTGCTTCAGCATTCTCTGATCCAGAGCTGCACTTAGGAATCTGGCTCTCTCTTTTCCAGCCCCGGCATTGGCACGCTGTACTTCAAAATTGTAATGGTTACCATCACTATCTTCTGCAAAAATATCTAATCTTGCATCATATCCGTCTGCCAGAGGGCTCTTCTCCAGTTTCTGTACAGTAACCGACTTTACGATGATATCCTCCCGCCCAAGGATAATGTTTATCATTCGCTGTGTCGCAGGAATATTGCCATCGAAAACCATCGTCATCAGCAGATCGTCCAGAAGCCTCATCCTGTCGATCATCCCATTGATTTTCTCTTTATCCTGCTCATTGCCTATGCTGTCAACCGCCACTGCATCACCACCTTTCACTGCTGTAGTCGCTTCAACCATCTGTTTTAACTGTATTATATAATGGCTTCTAAGGATTTTCAAGATACGAAAAGCCTTCCGTGGACGTAAAGTTAAGTCCATTTTAACTGTTTGAGATTGAAAAGAACCGGAATCTATGATATTCTACTCATGAGAGCAGTTAACGCATGTAACCTGGCAATCATGAGACCGATGAAGTATGTTTGATAATATTGAGACAGATTTACCAATAGACAATTTCAAAGACGATAAGCTGAGCCGCAAAAGCTTTGTATACTACATAGTCGATAAAATCATGCAATGCGATGTAAACAACCGCCCATTCTGCATAGGAATAACTGGCTCATGGGGAAACGGAAAATCCTCCGTTCTTAATATGCTGCCCAAAGCATTACCAGGAAAAGATTCAAAGGGCAAACTTATCTGTTTGAAATTTGACCCTTGGAATTTTAATTCAGAAGACGATATTCTACATCAGTATTTTGATACTCTTTATTCACAGTTGCTAAACCAACAAGATCATAGCAAAGCTCTTGATAAGATTGCCCACCTCATCAAAGACTATGGCGGTCTGATTAAAGTCGGAGTCCCGTTCCTTAATATAACAGTTGCAGATATAGCAAAATCAATAGGTACAAATCTCGCCTTCTTAGCAAAATCTAAAAAGGGCCTTGCCGATATTAAGCAGGAAATAGCTGATAAGATCAAGGAATGTACTGATTTCAGTAAGATCATCGTACTGATAGATAATATAGACCGACTGACATCCACAGAAATACAGCTCATATTCCACATGGTTTCATCCCTTGCTGATTTTCCTAAAACAGTATTTATCCTTGCTTACGATGAGGATATCGTTCTTAATGCTCTTTCCACTGTACAGGGAAATGACTCCCGCCGGTACCTTGAGAAAATAATACAGCTTCCCATCAGGCTGCCCTATATGTCTGAAACGGTCAAACGCTCTATGCTTCTGGAATGTATCAGATCTCTTCGCAGACATAATAACTATGATACTGATGATAGTGGCTATATGCACCTTCTTCTGCCATATTGCCTGAAACTCATTGAAAACATTCGAGACATTAAGCGTCTGTATAATACTCTTGATGCCCGTGTATACATGATCGGCAAAGCAGCTAACATGACCGACCTTACCATAATCAGCCTGCTTGAAGAAAAAGAGCACGAACTTTATGACTGGATAAGGACTCACAAATCTGCACTTACCGGAGACAATAATACTACTTCCGAGTTCAGCTCTGAGGAAATTTCTGCACTCTCACAGGCGAAAGGCAATATATTATCTTCATATCAGATATCCAGAATCTTATGCCTGATGTTCCCAGAATATGCTTCTGCCACCGGCTCATCTGGATATACTGTCGACATCTATACAATGCGCAGAACATGCAGAATGTGTCTTCCGGAATTCTTTGACAGATATTATTCAATGAACCTCGAAACATCGAAAATTTCGTCGGGCGAAATTAAATCTATCGTAACCGGTCACCCGGAGGATCTGCCGTATTTCATAATATCTCTTGCAGAAATGCATGAAATCCATTCTTTTGCTGTAACAATTGAAGAAATTATCGAAAATATATCCGAAGATACCAAGGTAATAATCATACAATCACTAATTGAAAACGATAGCATAATTGAGGCCACATCATCTTCGTATGAACAGGATCCACAACCTGCAAGACAAGAATCCAGATTGCTGATCCAGTATCTACTTGAAAGGATCTCGAGCCCGTCCATATATAAGATTATGAGAACGCATATAAGTCCAACAGATAAGGATGACATTGATATGTCTCATTTTCTTATGCATCTTATATTGGAATCCGATCAAGGTAGTTCTACAATCAGGTCATTATTAAAAAAAGATCAGATTCATGAACTCGGAAACCTGTATATTAGTGGAATATTCGAGATTGATAAATCATTCAGCCTTATGGATTCAGGTCATCCAGAGTATTATATGGATATACGCTATATCGACAAAGATAATTTCAACCTGTATTTGCAAAAAAAATTCCAGTTAAATCCTCTGAATAAATTAAAATTTCTCGAAGGATGCCTCGCCATCACTGGAAACAATTACTTTCTTCAGATCGATCAATCCGTCCTGACCTCAATAATCGATGACAAAGATATATGGCAGACCCTCGATAAGGCCAGGGCAGATGGCAGAATTCTCGAATTATCCGACAATCAGCTCTATGCTGTTGCCGCTTATAAGCTTCTTAAGGAAACTGCAGGTGATGATGACAGTCTGTCAGCACATCTGGGCAAACCGGTTGCTGACTGTCAGGCACTTGCCAATCAGTGGAAAGAATATCTATAATATTTGTTAAGCTCACTCAGAACCCCAGCGTATCCACTCCATAACCGAACTTCTGATTCAGATATGTATCAAGCAGCGCAAGGCATGATTTGAACTGGGTGGATGCCTGCTTCTGGTATGATGCGGTCTGAGGGGTGGTCAGATACTGTGGGAAAACTATGTTGTAGGCGCTTGTATTCTTTCCCGCAATCTTTGAGGCCTTCACCTCATCAATGGTAGCAGACCAGTCATCAATGCTGTTCTTACGATGATTCAGCGAAAAAGTCCTGACATTACCATCGGCAGAAATAAGGAAGGTAAGAGACCAGTATGACTGAGTCGTCTTGTTTCCGCCATTCATATCGATGCAGATGCTGTCAGTATCACCATAGTGCGAATATAAGTAGACCGAGTAAGTATCATCACCGCTAGTCTGCGGATCTGAATAGATCTGTGTCCCCTTCGGCGAAAAAATGCCGTTCTGGTCGATATAGTCAGTAAGAGTCTGGAAATTAGACACTACCGGCAGAGTGACCTTATACTTGCATTTATACTTCTTCTTACCCACCTTGCAGGTGATAGTACCTGATCCTCCTGTAAGCGCCATTATTGTAACAGATCTCTTATCAGCAGCTGTAGAGATCGATATCGGGGTCGAATCAGGATCTGCACTCGAAAAACTCCACGAAATTTTCGAATTCTTCGAAGTGTTTTTAACCGAAAGCGAATAAGGAATTCCTTTCGCAGTCATAGTAATGCTTTTCTTTGAAAGCTTAACCTTCTTCTTCGCAGCCTGAGCTGGTGTCGCACTTACTGTAATCACCATAGCCAACGCCAGTACCGCTGCAGTTATTTTTTTTAAAAAATTTTTCATTATCTTTGTACTCCTCTGTGATATCAGAATTTTTCTTATAAAAAAAGCCCGGATCACTGGGAGGAGTGGTCCGAGCCTGAATTTCAGGTTTATGCGGAAAATTTCAGGGTTCCGCTATTCCTTTGTCAAATATGTTGATTGTTTTTGAAGGATTGGGTATTACTTCTTGTCAGTCTTGAAAGTCTTTGCCTTTGTAGCTGCCGGGCCCCATGTGGTCTTACCATTAGCGTCCTTGACATAAGACTTAACCTTTACCTGAACCTTGGCACCCTTCTTTACAGAAAGTGTGGTCTTGCTTCCGGCAACATTCTTGCCAACCCACTTACCGTTACCTACCTTCTTGTAGACACGATAGTTGATGTTCTTGCCCTGTGAAGTCCACTTAACTGATACGTAAGCGCCCTTCTTGTTAGAAACCTTAAGGCCGGTAACCTTTGCAGGCTTTGCTACAGTATTGTCTGAAGCGCCATAAACGTATACAGTTACATCCTTTGAACCTGACTGATAATTTGCATCACCAGCATCGGTTACAGTAATTGTAGCCACACCAGCCTTTACAGCTGTAACAACACCAGTCTTGGCGTCAACAGTAGCAACATCCGTATCGTTAGAAGCGTAGCTCAGAGCTGATCCTGAAGCAACAACTGTTCCAGTCTCACCAACATTGAGGTTCAGAGACTTTGTCTCAACATTCAGTCTGCTAGCAAGCTTCTCTTTGCTGTAGTAAACTGTGATGTATGCAGGTGTAGGAGCCTTTGCAGTATTTGTAGAAGCTCCGGTGATCTCAACGATAGCCTTGCCCTCTGCAGTAGTATTGTATGTAACAGTACCATCAGCTGCAAGTGTGATGTTGGAATCAGTTCCTGTGACATATGAACCGTTAGCAAGCTGATTTACGATCCTGTATGAAAGGTCAGCAGCTGGTGTAACAGTAGCCTTGATCTTGGCACTTCTAGTAAGCTTATTGAGATATACATCCTCAGCAACGATCTTGTTGTTGATGTACTTGTCAGTTACATTTACACGTACCTGAATCTCAGCATCACCGTAATGAGTAGTATCTGACTCAGCCTTGATTGTAACTACGGCATTACCAACCTTCTTTGCTGCAAGCTGTCCACCAGAAACCTCAACTACTGAAGTGTCATTTGAAGTAACTGTTGTCTTAGTTGGGTTAGTTGTAGTATAAGCAAATGCTACAGACTGAAGATCGGCAGTAGAAAGCTGAACATTCTTTACCTCTGAAGCATTCTTTACAGAACCATCTGAAGCATATGAAGCCTGTGCAGTAACTTCCTTATCAGTACCTACAGTAGCAGTAACCTTAGTGAAGTTAGTGCCGTCACGACGGGTAATGACACGGATAACTCCGAGCTTAAGCGTACCTATGGTTGCATTATTCTTCAGATAATTATCACCAAGATTATTGTACACAAGGATATCATAATACTTCTCTACACCTGAAAGAGCCTGTGCTGTAGCAGTAACTTTACCACCAGAAATCCTCAGATCAGAAGAGTTGTATTTAGCTATGCTGTCTTCTATATTGGTTGGTGCTGTAGTACCACGAGCTGCAACGCCTGAGTATTTCAGAGCTTCAGCCTTGTACTGTGGATCTGTAAGCTTTCCACCGAGTTCAGCCTCTGGATTGTCAGCTGAAAGGGTGATCGTCTTTACAATTGGTGAAGTTGTCGTCAGCTTACCCTCACCTACCTCTGTGCCACTAACTGTAAGAACAGACTTTTTTTCAACTACCTTGAAGTAGATGTCCTTTGAAGTGTTCTCTCTGTTCTTCGTAGCTTCATTGTATCTTGAGTACTCCATCTTAAGAGTAGTCTCACCAGACTTGAGGTATGTCAGGGTTACTTTAGCAGCTGCAAGATCCGCATCCGTGTACTCATTCACCTTAATTACAGAGCTATCAGCTGAAGAAACTTTTGTAAGTTCTTTATCTTTGTAATAGCCTGCATCGTCGCCAAGTGAAAATGTCAGGCCATCCTTGTTTGTCGTGTCGGTTGAGTTCACAACTACAACATAAGGATTGTCCTTAGAACCATTGCCATTGAAGTCGTGGTAGCCTCCTACTGAAGCCCAAGCTGAGTCTCCAGGCGCTGTAACGGTTACTGGCACTTTATATGTCAGTTTACCACCTTCAGTTTGGTAAGTAAGAGTAACGTCTGTACTAGCAGTAACTTTAAGTCCTGTCAGCTCAAAGTCATATGTCTGATCAATATCAGATCCTGAAGCTACACTATCTGTAAGGACGGTGTTGTCGTAATTAAGTGATGAAAGCTTGATGTAAGTATCATCGTATGAGATCTTGTATGTAGTTCCTCTCTGAGCAAGTTTTGGAACAGTAAAGTCAGCCTTCCCTTTGACCGATACTGTAACTCCTGACTGGTCAGTAAAAAGTTTGTTACCAGCTGCTTCAGCAGTGACAGAATTTCCGAGGTTCGCAACAGGTGCAAATGTAAATACAGTAGCTGCTGCAAGAACCAGGGCTAAACCTTTTTTAAGATTTAACATAATTTGTGATTCCTCCTATTCTGGGAGCGGGAATTATTACACTGAAATCCCATTAGGAACTTCAGCTGTGATTCCAGTCCCATTTGGAATGTTTTTCATTGTGCTACGCGGAAGATGACCTCCCAATCATTTATATGAAGCTATCAAGGCGTATCTACCAGTTCCGGCATGCGTCGCCAGAAGGTGAATCAGATAACTTCTTTTTCCACGTTCCTCCGAGGAAAACCATTATTATATGATGCGGATATGATCCGCATCACTCTTTCTGGTTCGCTGTATCCCCATCGGACAAGTCAAGAATACTGATTTTCGGCCGCCCCTGCAATTGCCATAACTCAGCTTTCGCTATGTGGGTAACACCCTCCCCATAATCGTCCGTTTACTTTCCTATGCTTTCACACACGTTTTTCAAAAAAATTTTTTTCCTTTCAATTTTCATTTAATATTTTACTTTTCGCTGATTTTACAGTAGAATTGGCTCATGAAATACGACATGACAGACATCGATCATATCTCCGACTTCTCCGAGTCACTACGCGCAGTCTGCGACGATATAAAGGCCGGAGTCCCGAAGTCCCGTGCGTGCGAAAAGCACGGCGTGAGCCTCACCATGTTCAATAAGATCATGCACGGCCTGCGCAAAACTTCAGGTACGGATTGCATCACCCCCCCCGGAACATTAGTTCATATAAGCCGTGGCAGGATCGACTAGCCGCCGACCTGGGTGGAGATGAGGATACCTATATACCGGATGATTTTGAACCAGAACTGGATTTTCTTGAAAAGACCTTCCTCACAGAAGGCGAATCCGAGGTGCTGAATGCTTTCTATATGAACCATCTGCCTGCATCAATGATTGCCGAGCAGCTAAATATCGCCGAAAGCACAGTAAATACCCGAAAGAACTCCGCCCTGCGCAAGCTCCGCAAGCATCGTGATGAACTTTTTCATGGAAAGGAATATGAAGATCGACTCGCCGAGCTCTCTGCGCTTCGCGAGAAGCATATCACTGAGATCCGCTGGATCAGTGATGCGATAGATTATCTGAAGGACACGGATGCAGATGCTCAGATTCCGATAGATGAGACAGAAGTCTCAGATGAGGCCAAATCCTTCTTCCGCACAAACGGCTTCTCGAAAATCGGCGACATCATGAATGTCCCGCTTGAAGACCTCTTTGTAAAGGTGACAGATGTATTCGATGATGAGGGAGCTTTCCTCTCAGTCGATTCTGGCATCTCTCCAGACACTCCCCTCTCCGAAACAGGCCTTCTTCCAAAAACGGTAAAAGCCCTCGAATGGAAAAATCTTCACACCATCTCCGACGTACTGAAGCTCTCCGCCATCGATGCCGTGAAGATACCTCACGTGTCAGCAGACCAGATCGTCTATATCTACCGCCTCGTGCTATTCGGTGACAGCTGAGATCCCGCCCAGAATTATATTTGCCGCCTTCTGCGCAAGCTCCGGCAGCTTATCCTGCTCATCCGCTGACTTCTTCCTCCACCGGAGGAAAATCCCCGTAACCGCATCAAAGTACCCGGGCAGCATATTCCGGTACTCCTCATTCGTGCAGAAATGCTCGAAGAACGGTAGCGACATTACATCATTTACGAATCTTTTGAAAAAGTCTCCGTAGTCGCTCCCATACAGCAGAGTCTTCGTCACCTTATCATCAGTATTTAAGAATTCATAGAACGCCAGAATCCCCCCAGCCAGGTCATCCTCATCAAGTGCATCCAGTTTCACCTGCACCTGATCCACATAGTCCTGCTCGATGTCCCGCAGCAGATCCTCCATCGTGTCATAATGCGAATAGAAGGTCTTGCGGTTCAGATCGGCAATCTTCGCCAGTGCCGTGATCGTGATCTTCTGATACGGCACCTTCAGGATCATCTCACCAAAAGCCTCTTTGAAACTCTCCTGTGATTTGCGGACTCTCCTGTCCTTCACCTTCTCAGCCATCTTCGTCCTCTGCCATTAACCGGCTCTTCCATTCCAGCTCCTCTGCCCTTTACTTCCTCATTCATCAATATCCGGTTCTTCAGTTTTCCCACATAGCGACCATCACACCCATGTCGCTCTCACCCAGAAACGGTCATTTTCTCAAATCTGTACTAATAACTGACATTATTCCACAAACAGAGCTCTATGTCAAAAGTGTTCACAGACTGTGAACAACTTTCCTTGCAGCATCTTGGAATTTCCTCCTATCCGCAATCATCCGTGCATTGTGCAGCTTCCCCAGAAGCTACAACGAACAATTATGTAGATGTAACTGATCTCACTCCATCACATAAAATGACATCCGACTTGTCGCATCCGAATTTGTCGAAAGCAACCACAGTAAAAAGAACTAATCCAGCTGAAACCGCTAAAAGTACGAGGTAAGAGTACCGAATCTCATTTGACCACCATACTGCTTTGATAAATAGAAATTTTATCAAAATAACTATTATAACTAATATAACTGTTGCATGTAGTCATATCAGTTATATTAGTTTACTGCATTATTAAATGTTAGATAGTTTATACGTGTTAACTATATATTTTGATTTACATGGTTTATATTATATATTTAGTTATTATGCATAAAATATATTATATAATTATAATATATTTTATCTTATAACTATTTATAGTGTTTTATATATCTATCATGTGTTCTATGATCTAATTATTTCTTTTGATTTAATCACTTTTAACACTTATCATATTTTATTGGGTTATATCATTTTAATTGCTATAACGATTTTATGCATTGAAATCAGTTGAACTATGTAGTATACTTAACACAGTTTACATACTATATGCTATGCGAGACGTCATATAAATAGTTATGATGGTTTAACCATATAAACCGCATTGACTGGTTTAACTATCATATATGGAATAAGGAGAAGCAATACAATGAAAAAGCCTACTATAATAATGATATCCGTAGAGAAGGGCGGCACCGGTAAAACAACAGTAGCACTCGAACTCTGCAGCACGTTTGGTAAGGACTATAAGGTACTGGGAATAGACCTCGATCCACAGATGAACCTGACAATGTATGCCGGAGCAGATGAAAAAACAGGGAAAACGCTGAAGAATATCCTCGATGCAGATATCCTCATAGAGGATTCAATCCAGCATCTTAAAGACTTTGATCTGATACCAGGGGATAAGAAACTTGCCAATGCAAGCAAGCTATACGGAGACGCAGATGACATTTACCTATTAAAGGATGCATTAGATGACATCAACGATTATGACTTCATCTTCCTCGATAGTGCCCCAGCCAGAAGCCCACTCCTGTATATGGAGTACGTGGCAAGTGACTATATCATCGCCCCAACAGAATGTGATGACGGATCCATAGAAGGACTCCTTGAAATAGGAGAAGATATATCCAGATTCAAAAAACATGGACAGACTCATGTAGAGGTACTCGGAACACTGATGAATAAGATGGAAAACACAGCCATGCACAAGAACTCATACGAAGATCTGCAGACCCTGGCAGATAAAATAGGCGGTAAACCATTTAAGACGAAAATCCGTAAATCAATAGTCGCCTCAGAAGCAAAGACAATGCGTGAAAGTATCAACGACTATAAACCTGGCAACAATGTAGCACTCGACTTCAGAAACCTGAAAGATGAAATCATAGAAAGATTACAGGAACGCAAAAATAATAATAACTAATTTAACTATATAAACTATACTAAATGATGTAACTATAAAAGGACGGTATATATGAGCAAACGGGATGAAATGAGAAAACTCCGTGAGATGCGTATGAAACAGCTCTCAGAAGCAGATAGATCGACGCCGGCAGAAGAAGTGGCACAGAAAGCAGAAGCAGCAACAAGTGAGACACCATCAGACAAAATGAATCCAGAGCCAGATAAAATGACTGATACTCTGGCAATAAATACTGATAAAAATGATTCAGAAGTAGAAAAGCCCACTATAAATAAAGAAGAAAAGCATACAGCATCAGAATCCAAACCTGGACATGATGAAAAAAGACAAAAAATATCTGAATCGAACTTGTTGAATGATGTGCCATCCAATAAACTACCCGATAAAAAGCAGGTTATAGGCAATATAGGTAGTATTCCTAGACTTGACTTTACATACAGGGCAAAAGACCAGAAATGTGGGTTGACTCATACTACAATTATGCTGACAGAGGAATGCATGACCCTATTAAAAACCCGCAGCCTCCAGATGGGAATGAGTCAGCAGGACTATTTCAATATGCTAATAGAAGAAGATCGCACGGTAGTAGATAATGCTGTAGGAGAACTGACTCCGAATGAGCTGCTGCTAGGGAAAATAGATCTTCACGGTAAGAAGAGTAAAAACATAACGGTAACCATAGATAATTATAAGTTTATGAAGAAAGCGGCCGCTTTAAGAGGCATAAGCCAGACAAATTATGCAAACTATATAATCCTGAAAGAGCATCTTCGCGAAGAGACAGAAGGACGAAGACCAGGTAAATACGACTGAGTAAATTTCTACATAATATTCTCATACCCAGTTATCAAGCATAAGCCCATCAACCCGCCTGAACTCCTTCACATTATTAGTGACGATAGTAAGTCCAAGTGACCGTGCGTGTGCTGCGATAAGCATATCGTTCGGTCCTATCGGTGTTCCTTTCTTCTCAAGCGATGCTCTGATATCGCCATATTCCACTGCAGCTCTGTCATCAAAAGGAAGTATGTCAATATTTGACAGGAAGGCACTGAGAGCTGCCTGGTTCTGCTCCGGACGGGTGCTTTTTGCAATGCCGTATTCCATCTCGGCGAGCGTGATTGATGAGATACAGAAGTCAGAAGGATCATATTCCTGCAACTTTTGAAGAACGGACTCTGGCTGCTTTTTTATCACATAAATCACGATGTTCGTATCAAGCATATACTTCATAGTTCTTCCCTTTCTTGTGCATGAAGTTCGCCGCGTCCATCAGCCATGAAGTCATCTGTAAACATGTCAAGAGACTGCAGCAATCCGGACCATTTGTTGTTCTTTGGCGTCACAATCATGATATTTCCGATACGGTTCACCATAACTTCATTTGTGTCATACCTGAACTCTTTCGGGATCCTGAGTGCCTGACTGCCCCCGTTTGTAAATATTTTTGCTGTCTCACACATATCTGTTACCTCCTCACTATAGTATATACTCAAATATGTATTTTTGCAATAATTAGTCCGATAAATTTCAACGGAATCTCATCAGGAACTGTTTCGATAGAAGACAGAAGGTATTTCATATGTGCACCACAGAGTTACCTTGATTACAGAATAGCAAGTCATATTGATGTGATAGACGATAGACATAAAATCCAGGCAGCTGTATTGTATGTCGATGATGGAGTTCATGTGATCAAAAAAAGAAGATGGATATGCAGATTTGTAGTTCAAATAAAGTTATCAGTATATAGAAATATATAACAACAACAAATTTGCTTTGTTTATTTATAACTCCTGAATCCTTAGCAGCATAGGCTATTCAGGACTTTTTGAACTACAATACCGCATAAAGATATACCGGAAGAGACTATAATCAACTACAAATCTGGCTAAAATCAGCTACAGATCAGAATTATATTGACTACAAATTGGAATAACGTCAAGGCCCTTGACGGTTATTTTGACTACAAATAAGCATAACAACGGACATTTAGCTGAATCTGATACAAATCAGCATAATTCATTTGCTTAGAACCTGTATCTGCCACAAATCAGCACCTTTCAACTACAAAAAGGGAGTTTCCAATATGCATTCCGGGTAAATACAGCATATCAAAGCAAGAATAAAGATGTATAATCGTCGTTTCGACTACAAATCGGAATACTTCACATAATTAATATGCAAAAAAGTAGTCGATTAACCGGATTCAGGACCAGGTAGTAACATATTATTCGACTACAAAACTGGATAAAACCAGTAACAACTATGCCGAAAAGTATTCGAAAACCAACTCCTGATGACCTGAAATCCTTTTAAATCAACTACAAATCCGTCCATAAACAGTGAAAATTGTCGCATTTGTAGTCGATTAATGTTGACATTAGACCATTTTATAGTTAAAATCAGTATCAGAGACAAGGAATGTGCTGATTTGTAGCTGAAATGAAAGGCCCGGTATGTCAACAGAGATTACAGTTAGTAAGATGCAGGACGCAGAGAATCATAATCTGGATTATAATGCATTTGTCAGGAAGAGCAATATTATCATCACTTCCAAGTATAAGGCAACACTCCTGGAGAATCAGCTGACGAGTATCTGCCTGTCCAGGGTGAAGCAGCAGAACGGAGAGTACATAGCTACAATATCAGCGAATGAGCTGAAGAAGCTTTTTTCGTTAAATTCCAAGGAAACCCACATCTATAAGAAGCTGTTCAATGCTGCCCAGAAAATGGCAGGCCGTACGCTGGCAGTCGAGAACGAGGATGGCAACTTCGCGGTCATCAGCGTGATACAGACAGCCACATATATCGATGGTATTTTCAGCGTTCGTTTCAATAAGGATATCAAGGACTATCTATTCAACCTGAAGGAGAGGTACACCACGTATGCTCTGTCGAATGTTCTGTCCTTCACAAGCGATCATAGCTTCAGAATCTACGAGCTCATCAGAAAAGAGGCATACCGCATCACGAAGAACAATCCTGTAGCCGTAGTCGAGTATGGTCTGTCAGAGTTCAAGTGCATCATAGGCGTGGTGGATACGTCCACAGAGAAGATCCGCACGATGATGCAACAGGATTTTGTTGACTGGGACAGGATCGTAGAGATCGCGCCAGAGAAGACCTATGCCAAATGGGGGAATTTCAGGACCAGGGTACTCGAGGTTGCAAAGAAGGAGATCAATGCACAGTGTGATATGTGCTTCGATTATAAGCCGATAACCAGCGGCAGAGGCGGCAGGGTAATAGGCATCAGACTGTATATCCAGAAGAATAATAGTGACCATACGGCAGTAGATGAGATAAGGAAGCGCCTCGATGAGGTAAATGAAGATTATGAGCAGACCTCGCTGTTCAAACCGTCACCGGAGTTGCTGAAGTATATCGGCCATAATTCATTGAAGAAGAAGGATATCAATATATTCCTCGAGGAAGCAGGCGGCGACAATGAGCTTGTGATAAGGTCAATAGAAAAGGCCGACGAGCAGCCTGACATCAGAAATTACGTCGGCTGGATCCGTAAATGTATCAGATCAGGCGGATACTCAGATGATACTCCGGTCCTCAGCGGCTCAGAGTCCAACGCCCGCTTCGTGGAAGCCATCCGTAAGGATGTCGAGGATAATAAGGACGAGATCGCTGCAGGCTTCTGGGTGAAGGTGCGTGACAAGAAATCCGGCAAGTTCCCACAGTTCCTCGAATACCTCAGCCAGAACGGCATGGATCTCACAATGTTCGAGGCTGCCAACACACCAGCCGAGTGTGCCAACAAATTCCTCGACTGGTCAAGAGGCGCAGAGATAGATCTTATATAGATTGAATTTTCCTTAAATCATATTTTGTTTTCTAAAAATAACAGAACGGTCAAATCATAGCAATTCGTTACCTAACGGACAAATAGAACTTGCCTGGCAATTGTTTATGTCCATTTTTCAAGTAGAATCATAAATGTCCGAAGGGAAAACAGCGAATCCCGGAGGAACGCGGAACAAGAAGATATCTAATCCACCAGGATGTGCTGAGGGTCATCTGTCACAGAAACTGTGACGGACAGATCGGATGGAAGTCTATGACTCTGGTGACGCATACCGGAGTCGGGTGGATACGCCTTGATATCTTCATTATAAAATGATTGGGAGGTCATATTCCGCGTAGCACAATGAAAAACATTCCAATTGGGACTGGAATCACAGCTGATATTCCTCTTGGGATTTTCAGCTCATGAATTCTATCTCCCAGAATAGGAGGAATCACAAATTATGTTAAATCTTAAAAAAGGTTTAGCCCTGGTGCTTGCTGCAGCTACAGCATTCACATTTGCACCAGTTGCTAATCTTGGATCCGCTGTGACTGCCAATGCCGCAGCAACAATTTTCGATAAAATTGGAGATCAGACTCTGACAGTTGGTGACGCAGCTGACTATGAGATCAACATCCCTAATCTTAACAAGAACGCTACGTTCGATGTTTCAACTTCTAATAGCAATGTTGCTAAAATTGCAGCCATTTATGTCAACAATACAGTAGTGAGTGGAGATCCATCTTCATACTCAGATGCTAGTACCAGATATAGTGATGGTAATGGCGGTGTTAAAAATGTTCCTAATGGCTCACAGATCAGAGTTTTTGCTGATTCTACTAATACAGGTAGAGCAACCATTGACATTGCATACACACCGCAAGGTGGTACAAAGCAGCACAAAACCTTTGTAATCACAGTCAATGCCAGAAGTGATGTATTTGGTTATGGCAAGGCTGCTAGTACAGACACAAACAATAGCTCACCAGACACTAGCTATGGCTTAGGTCAGGACAATCACGTGTATGTATATACAGCTGCGGACATCCAGAACCAGGACATGTGGGATACTGTATATATCAAAGATGCTCCTAACGGTGACAGCTATACCCTGAAATCTGCTGAGATTCTTTCAGGCGGTTCTTCATATGTTACACTTGGTGATATAAATAGGATTGATGATACTGCGCAGTCAGATCGTGGCTCAAGTACTGGTTCAGTGAAGATTAAGTTTATAAAGAAAGGTACTGCTACCCTTCGTCTTCAGGCTACAAACCGGAGTGACAACAAAGATAGAACTATTGATATTGTCATCAATGTCTGGAATGCTGATTCTACAATGAAGATTGGCCAGAACGAAATCACTAATGAGTCTGACACATCTGATATTGTAAAGAAGACTATCACTCTTACTGCTGATAATCCGACAGGTGAGATTGGTGCTACTCTTGATGATGCAAAAGTTGGTGAGAAGCTTACATATGCTGTATACAGTGCAACGAAGACTGGTTTACTTAATAATGCAAAGAGATCAGACACAGATGCTACCAATGGTACGGATAGGTTAGCCGAGGCGGCTGATCATGCTCAGCAGAATCATAATACTGTAAACGATATCACTGTTGATGACAACGGTAAGATCACAGCTACTGCAAATGCCCTCAATGCTACTGAGCAGTACTATGATATCCTTGTTACAAACAACAAAGTAAATGGAACTGATGGTAAGGCTGCATGGGTTCGTGTAATCACAATCAGAAGAACCAAGGATTTCACATCTCTTGATGTCAATGTAGATGCTCCTACAGCAACTCAGAAGTACAACGTAAAGGCTAAATATGCCGAGAACGGTGATGTTGCTGATGGTTCTGATACTAAGAGCCTTAAGCTTTCTACTAAGGACTTCTCTTCAACTCCATACACAGCACTTGCTAATGGAAAGACAACTGTTGTTCCTACTTCAAGTGATTCATCTGTTGTAGCAGTTGAGAATGGTAAGCTTGTTGCAAAGAAGACTGGTTACTCAGTTCTTACATTTGAGGCTAAGTCAGATGTTACTTATTATGGTAACGCAACTCTTAAGCTTCAGGTTACTGTAGTAGATCAGTATATCGCAAACAAGATCGATGCTGAGAACGTAAACCTTACTCTTCAGAATAAGAAGGCTACAATTGTTCCTTCATCAACTCCGAAGACCACATATCATTTCACAATCGGCCATGCCGGAACAGATGGTAAGTGGGTTGAGGAGACTGATTCACATCTGACTCTCAACAAGGCAACTGGTGAGGTTACATTTGACGGCCTTGGAATCGGATCGGCTCAGGTTCAGATTACTGGTGATGCTGTAAATGGCGTTGCTGAGGCTCCTGTTGCAAAGGTTATCACTGTGTCTTACACGAACCTCAAGGAGTCAGATCTCAATGTTACTACAAAGTCTCTTTCACTTAGTGAGGGTGAGACAGGCGCAATCGTAGCATCAGGTACAGCTCTTTCATATGTTTCATCTGATGAGGATGTTGCAACTGTAGATTCTACAGGTAATGTGACAGGAGTAAATGCTGGTACAGCAGTTATTACTGTTCAGTCCAAGGGCAATGACTATGTTGCAGCCGCTACAGATACAGTTATCGTAACTGTTAAGGCCGCTGCTCAGAAGCCTGCAAAGGTTACTGGTCTCAAGGTATCTAACAAGAAGGGTGCTTATGTATCAGTTAAGTGGACTTCACAGGGCAAGAATATCAACTACCGTGTCTACAAGAAGGTAGGCAATGGCAAGTGGGTTGGTAAGAATGTTGCCGGAAGCAAGACTACACTTTCTGTAAAGAAGGGTGCCAAGGTTCAGGTAAAGGTTAAGGCTTATGTAAAGGATACCAATGGTAAGACTACATGGGGTCCAACAGCTACAAAGGCTAAGACCTTCAAGACTGACAAAAAGTAATACCAATCCTTCAAAAACTCAATAATTTGACACATTGATTTGCAGTCGTCCCTGTTATACGGCTGCAATGACCTAGAAGCTATAGGCCCGGGCCACTCCTCCCAGTGGCTTCGGGCCTTTTTTATTTGATGGCAGAAGATGGATTCTTGTGTTGTCATCATACAGAGGAGTAAAAAGTGAATAATGTTTTAAAAAAAATGGCTGTGGCGGTACTTGTGACAATACTGATAGTACCGGTATCGGGTGCAGAACTACCAAAGCTGGCAGGTATAGAAGCCTATGCGAAGACTTCTGATAAGCTTTCGAAGAAGTCACTTACTATGACTGATGCAGGAAAGAAGTATATTCTTAAACTCACCACTTCTGCGAAGAAATCGAAGATAAGCTGGAAGGTTTCAATAAAGGCGGGCACTTCAGAAGCGGCAGAACCCTGCATTGACATGAAGGTGAGTGGCAACAGGAAAAAAGTGACCATCACTCCACTAAGGAATGGAAAAGGCACAATCACCTGTATTGTAGGCGCGAAAAAACTTAAATGCCCATATACGGTGAAATTTCCAAATACTGTAGTCTCGAAATTTGATAATCTGACAGAATATCTACAGATAAATGGTGTGTCATCGAATGGAGATACAATAAAGGATTTTGGGCAGATTTCCACATCAGGAGCTACTTGCTCAGTATATGGATACTATCTGGGAAGTGACAGAGTAAGGTTTGATATTGGTGGAAGCTATGATAATACTTCGGATTATTTCACAGTATCTTTTTTCATCAGTCGGGATGGCAATGTAAGTGATGTGAAGATAACTGAGCGTGTGGGGCATGTGGATATCTATAAGGCTTCAATTACTTCGAGAGAGGCGAAAGCCTTCAGAAAAGGCTGTAAGACGGTGAACTTCTATACTGAGATTCAGCCAGGGGCATCCCAATATCTTGATAGCTGTGAAGCAATGGCGCAGAAGAATTTTGATGTATCACTTCAATGCATAGACCAGTATCTGAACAATACACTAGGATACGGGGTGCAGAATATCGGTTTCGTGAACTACAAATAAAGTATCGCCATGTTCGAGCAAAGAGAAAGCCCCTGGGAGATAGGTTATCCTGGGGATTGTTCATTTGACGGATACAAAAGGTGGGTCAGTTTTACTCGTAAATCGGAATATTTACGCTGAAAACTGACTCGGCTATTTCTTGAAAATCAGTCATAACCATTATATAATACAGATGACAAGAGCAATATCGCGACAGAATCTCACGGAAGCCTCTGTTCCGAACATATTATAAACAGAAAGTTTATCTTTATAAACTCGAGTTTATAAAACTTTAAGCAGTTGTTAATTGATTTTCCTGATGACGGCATGATATTATCGGCTCAGGAACTGATTAACAATGCTTCGCCTGACAGGTGGGAGATGCCGGGTGGAGCAGCAATGAAGACGGAGGTATGACTTGCAGGGAAGAGAGACGGAAGCTTTATCGGTAAGAGAGAGCAAGGCGGAGAAAAGGGAACGTGAGCACGAGAAGGATCTGGAGAGGCTGAAGCTGCTTCGACCTATGGATGATGATTTCATGCGAGGGATGCTTAAGGATGATATGCCATTGGCCGAGTTTATGGTGAGAATCATTCTTGGTAAGCCGGATTTCAGGTTCATCAGGTTTGAGACGCAGGCGGATCTGAAGCAGGTGACTGGTGCAAGGTCGGTGATTTTCGATGGACTGGGGACTGAAGACTCGGGACGGAAGCTGGATCTGGAAGTTCAGAGAGAAGATAAGGGGGCTGGGCCTGAGCGGGCGAGATACCATTCGAGTGTACTTGATGTCGAGAATCTTGAGAAGGGGCAGGATTTCTCAGAACTTCCTGATACCTGTGTGATTTTTATCACGGAGAAAGATTTCTATGGTGATGGGAAGCCGATATATCGTATAGAGAGGATAAATGTGACGACGGGGCATCCGTTTAATGACAGAAGCCTGATTCTGTATGTGAATGGTGAGTACGATGGTGATGATGACCTGGGATATCTGATGCATGATTTTAGATGCTCGGACCCGGATAAGATGC
>SAMEA3663054__coassemble_706_pt1 | contig 19651 bp, 11 predicted proteins | sample SAMEA3663054__metabat2_high_PE_006 | metagenome-assembled genome bin SAMEA3663054 (sample SAMEA3663054) | pig gut metagenome | biome: pig gut; feature: pig-associated habitat; material: faeces | place: France | collected 2012 | reverse complement strand
TTCCGAAACCTTGTATCGATACATATTTCCCTTGTATCGATACATTATTTCCGTTGTATCCGTGAGAACCTGACATTCATGGGGATTTTCCCCACATGTCATGCGGCAAGATTTCTTTCCTCCTTTTAAAAAACAGTCTGTCTTTCATGGCATTATAGGTGATAATCACTTCACGCCCAGAATCTTCAGTCGGTAGTCCTTTGGTGTCATGCCAAGGTGCTCACGCACGTAGTGGCTGAAGTAGGAGCGCGTGGTGAAGTTCATAAGGTCCGATATGCTATTTATCGACATCGTAGGGTTATGCAGCAGCCTCGCTATCTCGTCGGTGGTGAACCGGTTTATCCAATAGCTCGCACCATGTCCGCTGGCGTTGATGCAGACCTCGGAGAGATACTTCGGCGTGATATTCATCTTTGCGGCATACCACCTCACCTCGCGCTCAGTCTTGAAGTTTCCCTTCTCGAGCATGGAGATGAATATCCGGAACAGCTGGCTGCCCCTGTTGCCGTTGCTCTGCTTGAACAAACCCTTCTTGTGCGCCCGGATGTTGAAGATGTCGAGGAAGAGGGTCTCCACGCAGCGCAGGAGCACCTCGCGGAAGTAGACATGGTCGGGCTGGCGGAGACGGAGCTTGATGGCCTCGCAGACGGACAGGCAGAGCTGGAACTCATCCTCGCCCATCTCCACTACGGGGTCGTCCATGAGCGACAGCATGCCAAGGGTGTTGTAGTTCTTGTCGGGCGATTCCACAGACAGGTACTTGTTCGATATGAAGATACTGTGCTCGACGAAGTCGTCGCTCATGCTCAGCCAGCTGAACGTGTTGTTGTTGAGCAGCACGATGCAGTCGTTGGGGCGTACGTCGAACGTTCGCTCGCCGACATGCGCCGTCGCCCTGCCCGATACACAGAAGATGTGTATGCAGTAGTCGCGGTAATCGCGCAATGGTATATCATCGACAGAACTGGAGAAATAGAAAAATTTTGAATAATCTTTCTTTGTTCCTCCATCAACAGAATTGTCGCTCCTCTTTTGAGTACCTTCTTTTGTGCTTGTGTCCCGAGGAGCTATATTAGCTTTATCATGAATGTAGCTATCGCTCATAACAAGGTAAGTTTTTTTAATTTTTAAACGCAAATTTACGCAAAAAAAACGTTTTATCAGCGAAAATGATATAAAATAAATAAAAGGAAGTCTGCCGTTCCGCTTAATTCTACATAAATAACAGATATTTCTATCAAACAGTGTGCAAAAATAGACATGAAACGGTAATTTGTACAAACTGAATATTAATTCGTTACTGGCATGATAAGAAGGAATGTTCCCTGACCAGAGCCGGAGGACATTCCTTGCACTGTGTCGTGTTTATAAAAATTATTATCCTTTGAATACATGATTATTCAATCCCCACAAGCTGACAATTACTTTTTTTTCATGTCAGGCGGTCCTGCGCCAGCTGAGGTCAGGACGTGGTTCCAACGTGTTCCCACCGTATTTCCGCCGAACGCAGGGGCCGGACAATGCGTTCGGCGGAACCACGGACCGCCCCATGCAGCCTACGGAACTTGAATATGTTTACTTCTCAAGCTTCAGACCGACTTCCATTCCGTCGTAGCTGCCAAGCAGGGAGCTCAGCGTACTGAGCGTGCTGCTGCCGGTGAGCGAGCCGATGGTACCGGCATACTTCAGGAGCTTGCTTGCATCCATGACGATGAGCAGGCTGTTGCCGTCGAGCTGAGTAGTGCCCACGAGCTGCTTTATGCCGCCGGTATAGGTCAGCACGACGTTCTTGCCGCTGGTGGTGTAGGTGCCGGAGAGCTTCTTGGTGCCGATGGTCTGTGTGAAGTTACCGTTCTTGTCGAAGGTCATCTTCATCTTGCCCTTCTTGATGCCGAACTTCTCAAGTTGCTTCTGAAGCTTCTTCTCCACGGCGGCGCTTGCGACCTTGCCGCCAATATTCTTCAAGGCGTTGCTCGACTCGAAGACGACGGCGGGCTCAGTATACTCCCACGAGCCTACAAGCTTATCGGCGGTTGCCACCTTACTGTTGTCGAAGATGGTGGTCAGCGCCGACAGCAGGCTGCTGCCCGACGTGGAGCTGCTCGACGAGGTGCCCAGGACACCGCCAAGGACGCTGCCCAGGAGGGAGCCGCTTCCGGAGGTCGTCGTGGTCTCCGTGGTTTCAGCAGCGGCGGTCTTCTTCGTTGTAGTTGCCTTTTTGGTTGTGGTCTTTTTTGTTGTTCTCTTTTTTGTGCTTGTGCTCTTCTTCGTTGTCTTCTTCTTCGGAGTAGGCATCAGAAGGCTTGTCTCTTCCGAAGAACGCTGTACGGTGGTTGCGTCAGCCGTCATTGCAGCGGCGCCCGACAGCATCACGGCGGCTACCGCACAAAGGATGAAATCTTTTTTCATAACTCTACTTTGTTAAACTTTTTACCTATGAGATTTTCTATAATTCAGCGGGCAAAATTATCAATTCTGTTCGAAATAACAAAATAAAAGGTGGTCTTTTCTTTGCTATATCATTAATTTACATTAATTTTGCACCCCGAAACATCACAGGGGTACTTGCTAAACCCCCTTTAACAAAACAAGAAATGATAAATACGCAACAAAAAGTGAGCGTGCTGTTCATGCTTTTCAGCATTCTCTTCTGTGTTTGCCTTATCTCGGCAAACATTCTCGAAACAAAGCAAATATCGGTTTTTGGCATATCGCTGACCGGCGGACTGCTGGTCTTCCCCGTGAGCTACATCATCAACGACTGCGTCTGCGAGGTGTGGGGCTTCCGAAAGGCACGCCTGCTCATCTGGACGGGCTTCGCCATGAACTTCTTCTTCGTGGCGATGGGAGCACTCTGCGACGCCATTCCCGGCGCGCCCTACTGGCACAACGACGCGGGCTTCCACGCCGTCTTCGGACTGGCACCGAGGGTGGCGATGGCATCGTTCGTGGCGTTCATCGTCGGCAGCTTCGCCAATGCCTATGTCATGAGCAAGATGAAGATCCACGACCAAGGACGGCACTTCTCCTGGCGTGCTATCCTCAGCACCATTGCCGGCGAGAGCTGCGACTCCTTGATATTCTTCCCGCTGGCTCTCGGCGGCGTCGTGCCCACGACGGAACTGCCGAAGCTCATGCTATGGCAGGTGTTCCTCAAGACGTTCTATGAGGTCATTGCACTGCCCGTGACCATAAGGGTGGTGAAGGCGATGAAAGTTCACGAGGGCGAGGACGTCTACGACAATGACATCAACTACAGCATCTGGAAGGTCTTTTCCATCTGACGGCGGTCTCCAGCTGTTAACGATATTCACTGTTAACGGCTCTACCACCGGCTGACGGCCGCACTTCCGAAAAAACACATAAAATATTATTATGACAGAACGTAAGGACGAGGGACTGAAGGCCCTCGGAACAAAGACAAGATACCGGATGGACTATGCCCCGGAGGTCCTGGAGACCTTCACCAACAAGCATCCGGAAAACGACTACTGGGTGCGCTTCAACTGCCCGGAGTTCACGTCGCTGTGCCCTATCACCGGACAGCCCGACTTCGCAGAGATACGCATCATGTATGTCCCCGACGTCAGGATGGTGGAGAGCAAGAGCCTGAAGCTCTATCTCTTCAGCTTCCGCAACCACGGCGACTTCCATGAGGACTGCGTCAACATCATCATGAAGGACCTCATACGCCTCATGGACCCTAAGTATATCGAGGTCACGGGACTGTTCACGCCGCGCGGCGGTATCAGCATCTACCCCTACGCCAACTACGGACGGCCGGGAACGAAGTACGAGCGGCTCGCCGAGAAGCGCTTCGCCGAGCACCAGTAACATCACCTGCGGACAATCACTCTTTACAAGTTCCACAAGTTACTGATGCTTCGCAGGAGCCGGTCTTTTTGCCATGCCAGCCGGTCTGAAGCCGGCGAAGCGTCGGCAACCCACGGAACGGAACAAAAAAACACTGACTACAATGGAAAAGAAGAATTCACTCATCATACTCTCCGGAGGCATGGACAGCGTAACGCTGCTCTACGACCGACGTGAGGAGATAGCGCTTGCCGTTACCTTCGACTATGGCTCGAACCACAGCCGACGCGAGACAGCATGCGCCGACTACCACTGCCGCAAGCTCGGCATAGAGCATCTGGTCATACCCCTCGACTTCATGCACCAGTACTTCAAGTCGTCGCTCCTGGAGGGCGCCGACGCCATTCCCGAGGGCAACTACGACGAGGAGAACATGAAGTCGACGGTGGTGCCGTTCCGCAACGGCATCATGCTCGCCATAGGATGCGGGCTCGCCGAGAGCCGCGGCCTGAACCGCGTGCTCATCGCCAACCACTTCGGCGACCACGCCATCTATCCCGACTGCCGTGAGGACTTCATCCGTCCGATGTCGGAGGCCATGAAGCACGGCACCTACGCCGGGGTGGAGATAGAGGCTCCCTACACGCGCATCTCGAAGGCTGACATCTGCCGCATCGGCACGCGCCTCGGCATCGACTACTCGAAGACGTACTCCTGCTACAAGGGCGGCGAGAAGCACTGCGGACGCTGCGGCACCTGCCGCGAACGCAAGGAGGCGTTCCGCCTGGCGGGGGTCCCCGACCCCACCGACTACGAGGAGTAGCTATAGTGGCTATAGTTCCTATAGTGGCTATAGTTCCTATAGTAGCTATAGTTCCTATAGTGTACTATAGTTTCTATAGTGGCTATAGTTCCTATAGTAGCTATAGTTCCTATAGTGGCTATAGTGCACTATAGTTCCTATAGTCCCTATAGCTTCTATAGCCACTATAGCTTCTATCCCCTACCAAAAAAAAGGCTCCGAAAAATCGGAGCCTTCTCTTTTTTACCTTTCTTGGCTGTTTCCTTATGCCTCGGCAGGAGCCTCTTCCTGAGCCTCACCCTCGGCAGGAGCAGCAGCCTCGGCAGCCTTGGCAGCCTCTGCCTCAGCCTTTGCCTTTGCCTCGGCAGCCTTCTTGTCGGCAACCTTCTTGGCAATAGCCTCGTTAACCTTCTTTTCCTGTTCCAGGTTCTTCTCTGCGGCAGCCTTCTTGTCGTCGGCGCTCTTCTGTGCTACAGCATCGAGCTTCTGCTCCTTCTGCTGCTTCCAGGCGTCGAACTTCTGCTGTGCGGCAGCCTCGTCGAACGCACCCTTCTTAACACCTCCGCGGAGATGCTTCATCATGTAGACACCCTCGCCCTTGAGAATGTTACGGACGGTATCGGTAGGCTGTGCGCCTGTCTCTACCCAGTAAAGGGCACGGTCAAAATTCAAACTTACTGTGGCTGGATTAGTGTTTGGATTGTAAACTCCAAGCTTCTCAGTAAATTTACCATCACGTGGTGCTCTTGTGTCGGCGATGACGATGCGGTATACAGGATAGCCCTTGCGTCCGCCGCGCTGTAATCTGATTTTTGTTGCCATAAATGCTTTTAAAAACTTTGTTTGTTTGAATTTCATGCTGCCAACTCGTGACAGCGGCTGCAAAGGTACTGACATTTAGCTGATTGTGCAAGCCTTTGGCGATTTATTTTTCTTTTTTTCAATGCCAGGAGCCGTTAATCTGTCCTTTTCTTGTCAGTGTGGGCAAAAAGCCTTAACTTTGCAGACTATGAAACACAAGATAGGATTATTGCCACTGATAATCGCCGCCATCATCCTCGGCATCATCGCCGGGAACATCTTCCCGGAAGGACTCGTGCGCGTCTTCGTTACCTTCAACACTGTCTTCGGGCAGTTCCTCGGGTTCATGGTCCCGCTCATCATCGTGGGACTCGTCACGCCTGCCATTGCGAACATCGGAGAGGGAGCCGGACGCATGCTCCTGGCTACGGTCGTCCTGGCGTATGTCGACACCGTCATTGCGGGACTCATCGGCTACGGCACCGGAACGATATTCTTCCCGTCCATGGTGGAGAGCGCCCAGGGCTTCGCACCGGAGAAAGCCATTGAGCTGGCACCCTACTTCGACATCAAGATACCGCCGATGATCGACGTGATGAGCGCTCTCGTGCTGTCGTTCGTCATGGGACTGGGCATCATCTACACCCATGCCGGAAGCCTGCAGGGCATCTTCAACGAGTTCCAGGACATCGTGGGGAAGGTCATCGCGAAGGTCATCATACCTCTGCTGCCGATATATATCTTCGGCATCTTCACCAATATGACGTTCTCGGGACAGGCCTACCGCATACTCGTCGTCTTCGCGCAGATAATCCTGGTCATCGTTGTGCTGCATGTCTTCATACTCGTCTATGAGTTCGTAGTGGCGGGAGGACTGACCCACCGCAATCCCTTCCGCCTGCTGTGGAGGATGCTGCCGGCATACCTCACGGCACTGGGCACCTCGTCGTCGGCGGCGACCATACCCGTAACGCTGCGGCAGACCATCCGCAACGGGGTCGGCGACGACATTGCGGGATTCACCATTCCGCTCTGCGCCACGATACACATGCCGGGCTCAATGATGAAGATAACGTGCTGCGCGCTGACCGTCTGCCTCATCAACGGCATGCCGCACGACTTTCCGCTCTTCCTCAACTTCATGATGCTGCTCGCAGTGTGCATGGTGGCAGGACCGGGAGTGCCGGGAGGGGCGATAATGGCGGCACTCGGTCCGCTGGCCTCTGTCCTGGGATTCAACTCTGACATGCAGGCTCTGATGATTGCGCTCTACATCGCCATGGACTCCTTCGGGACGGCGTGCAACGTTACCGGCGACGGGGCGATAGCAATACTCATCGACAAGATGTTCAGGAGACAATCATAAACCCAGGAAATAATCTAAATACAGGAGACCATCATAAACCCAGGAAATAATCGCAAATCCGCCCCGCCGCCGATTTGTCCCGTGTATGCCAATGCATTGGCATACCCTCCCTATAATCCAAAACCTATAACAACAATGGCTAAAACAAACTCTTTTCATTTACATCTTAACAAGCTCGCCCTAATGATGCTCATGTCCGGAGCCGCGCTACCGGCAGGAGCCCAGGGCACAGTACCAAAAGCGCAGGCACCGGCAAAGCCGACGTTCACCGAATGGCACGATCTGGAGGTCAACGACGTCAACCGCTACCGCCTGCACTCCGACTTCTTCGCCTTCGCGCCCGACGACGACACGACGGTCGTCAGCGAGGGCAACCGCTTCAAGTCGAAGAACTACCTGAGCCTCGACGGACAGTGGAAGTTCCACTGGGTCAAGGATGCCGACGAACGCCCCGACGGCTTCTGGCAGACAGGCTACGACGATACGGCATGGAAGACCATCAGCGTGCCCGGCATATGGGAGGTCAATGGCTACGGACAGCCGGAGTATGTCAACATTGGCTTCGCATGGCGCGGACACTTCAACGGACAGCCGCCGCAGGTGCCGGTAAAGGACAACCACGTGGGCTCCTACCGCCGCACCATAGACATACCAAAGGACTGGGACGGCAAGCAGGTCATCGCCCACTTCGGCTCGGTAACGTCGAACATCTACCTATGGGTCAACGGCGAGTATGTTGGCTACAGCGAGGACTCGAAGGTAGCCGCCGAGTTCGACATCACACGCTATCTGCATAAGGGACAGAACCTCATAGCCTTCGAGACGTTCCGATGGTGCGACGGCTCATGGGACGAGGACCAGGACTTCTGGCGTCTGTCCGGAGTGGCACGCACGAGCTACCTCTACGCCAAGCCGATGAAGAAGCAGATAGAGGACATACGCATAGTGCCCGACCTCACCGACAACTACACCAACGGCACGCTCACCGTCACGGCGCAGCTCAAGGGCGACGCCGCACTGGAGATGACGCTCACCGACGCCAACGGGAACATCGTGGCGCAGGGCGGCGGACTGCCCGACGGCAAGGGCACGGTAAGGACCGTGCTCACGGTGAAGGACGTGAGGAAGTGGACGGCGGAGACACCCTACCTCTACAACCTCCGCGCCAGCGTCATAGGGTTCCTCTCGGCAAGCGAGCGCGCCCGCGGCATCGACAGGGTGCCGGTCTACGAGACGGTGCCCCTGAAGGTGGGCTTCAGAAAGGTGGAGATCAGGGGACGACAGCTCCTCGTCAACGGCGAGCCCATACTCATCAAGGGTGCCAACCGGCATGAGATGGACCCCGACGGGGCTTACAACGTGTCGCTGGAGCGCATGGTGCAGGACATTAAAATCATGAAGCGACTGAACATCAACGCCGTGCGCACGTCGCACTACCCCGACGACCCACGATGGTACGACCTCTGCGACCGCTACGGGCTCTATGTCGTGGCAGAGGCCAACCAGGAGAGCCACGGCTTCGGCTACGGCGATGACGCAGCCTCCGGCAAGCCGCTCTTCGCCAAGCAGATAATGCAGCGCAACAGGCATAACGTCAGCCTGAACTACAACCACCCCAGCGTCATCGTCTGGAGCCTGGGCAACGAGACACGCTACTCCAAGAACTTCGACGACGCCTACGACTGGATACGCTCGCAGGACCAGAGCCGCCCCATACAATACGAGCAGGCGGGAAAGGACGGAAAGGCAACCGACATATTCTGCCCGATGTACTACTCCGTGAAGGACTGCGAGAAGTATGCCGCCGACACGGAGTCGCGCAGGCCCCTCATACAGTGCGAATACAACCATACGATGGGCAACTCCGGCGGTAACCTCAAGGAGTACTGGCAGATAGTGCGCAAGTATCCCATCTTCCAGGGAGGCTTCGACTGGGACTTCGTCGACCAGGCACTCCACAAGAACATCCAGGCACAGGTGCCAATGTCGCAGGACGGCTACCTCAAGCCCGACTGGCAGCGCGTGAAGGCACTGGAGGACGTGGCGAGCTCGCTGAGCCCGGCTGCCGACAGTCTCTCGACGAACGACGGGAGCAACCAGCAGCAGTACTGCTACGGCGGCGATTACAACAGCTACGACCCGTCGGACAACAACTTCAACTGCAACGGCATCATCGGGCCCGACCGTCAGCTCAACCCGCACGCCTACGAGCTCGCATACCAGTACCAGAACATCTGGGCGACAAGCGACAACTTCGACGCCGGGAGCGCTGACATCAGGGTCAGGAACGAGTACTTCTTCCGCGACCTCTCCAACTATGCCATGTACTGGACGGTGCTGCGCGACGGTGAGCCGGCGGAAAGCGGCGTGGTAAACGACCTCGACGTGAAGCCGCAGCAGGAGCGCGTATACCACATCAGTACGAAGACATGGGGAGAATACCTGAACATAGACTTCAAGCTGAAGAACGCCGAGCCGCTCATGGCAAAGGGACAGACCGTGGCGTACGCACAGATAGAGACCATGGACTACACGACCGTCGACACGGCGGGAATAGAGCAGAAGTACAAGCTCGACATCGTCGACAAGAAGAGCGAGCCGGTCATCACCGTGAAGTCGAAGTATGAGGGCGTGGACGGGTATGCCGTCATCGCCTTCAACCGCACCACGGGACTCCTCGACGAATATAGGGTCAACGGACGGAGCCTGCTCGCCGACGGGGGTACCCTGCGTCCGAACTTCTGGCGCGCGCCTACCGACAACGACATGGGAGCCGGACTGCACAGGGCGTTCCGAAAGTGGCTCAACCCGGAGATGAAGCTGCTGTCGCTGACCTATGACAGGGACAAGGACACCAAGGCGGTGAGCGTCAGCGCCGTCTACGACATGCCGGAGGTGAGCGCACGGCTGACGATGACCTACGACATCAACGACGACAAGGGAGACATGACGGTTACGGAAAGGCTCGACGCCAGCGACACGGCAAAGGTCAGCGACATGTTCCGCTACGGCGTGGTCATGGAGCTGCCGTACGACATGGACAAGAGTGAGTTCTTCGGACGCGGACCGGTGGAGAACTATGCCGACCGAAAGGACTGCATGCGCATGGGGCTGTACCGGCTGTCGGCGGACCGGCAGTTCTATCCTTACATCCGTCCGCAGGAGACAGGAACGAAGAGCAACGTGCAGTGGTGGATGCAGTCGAACGGCAACGGCTATGGCTTCTACATCAACAGCGACAACATAGATGGCTTCTACGCCTCGGCGCTCCACTACAATATTTCCGACCTCGACGAGGGGCTTCAGAAGCACCAGCGCCACAGCTATCAGGTGCCGAAGGCGAAGACCACGAACCTCTTCCTCGACAGTGAGCACTACGGTGTCGGCGGTACCGACTCCTGGGGCGCATGGCCGCTGGAGAACTATCGTGTGCACTATGGCAGCAAGGTCTTCTCATTCACTATCCAGCCGCTACAGTAGCCTGCGGCAAATAAGGACATCCAGTCCGTAAGTAAACAAACAAGGACATCCAGTCCGTAAGTAAACAAAAAAAACGAAGAGCACCGTATGAGGACGGTGTTCTTCGTTTTTTTTATGTTATTATTCAAGTCCTGTAAGCTGAAATATTCATTACCTTACAAGTACCTTGCGTACCTTGCCGTTAGTGTATCTGACGATATTCACACCACGCTGCAGGGTGCTGAGCCTTGAGCCATTGATGCTGTAGATAGCAGCGACCTTGGAAGAGGCGTTCTCGTCGTCGGTGATGACAGAGGCGATGCCGGTAGGAATGGCGTCAGCGTTGGAGAGCGTTCCCAGGACATAGACGTCGGCAACCATAGCCTTGGAGCCGCCGCCGACCTGTGCCACCTGGACGAAGACCTTGTCGGTGCCGTCGTAGTGGACGATGCTGCGCTTGTAGGTGCGGCGTGCCTGGTTCTCAACGATGGTGTCGCCAAGGACTGTCCACAGGCTGTCGGCAGTCGTCTCGTCGGCGCTGACCCGTACTGCTATCTCCGGTGCTGTCGAGCCATTGCCGTTGGCGCAGTAGACAACCACGTCGAACGGACCCTGGAATGCCTGCTTGCTGCGGATGGCAGCCGTGTAAGGCTCGCCCTCAAGCTTAGCTCCGAAGGTGGTGGCGTACTTGGTAATCTCGACAGTGCCCTGCTGGTTGGAAGTCTCGATAGGCAGTGCGTCGGTAATGGTGGCAGGGTTGTAGCCGGAGCCGTCGCCGACAGCGGTGCCGAAGCCAGTGTTCTCGAAGGTAACGACCTGACCGGAAGAGGTAACCTGCCAGCCGTCAACAGTGTTGCAGCTCTCCTTGCCGTCGGCAGTGTCGTAGGCCTTCATGACCTTTGTCTCCGGGTCAACATAGCATGTCGTAGCATTCTTTCCGAACGGATAGACAGCCTTTGAGCCGTCATACCAGAGTGATGTGTTGTAGTGACCGTTCTTCAGGAGTGCCGTGCGGAGGGTCTCAGCGCTCTGTCCGAGGATCTCCACAGCCTTTGTTGCGTTCTCCGACTGTACGAATGTGCCGCCGATGGCGAACGCAGTAACGGTGGCGTTCTCCGTGAGTTCGAAAGGTGCGGTATAGAGTGCCGATGCGGTAACATCGTCGCTGCCCGTGAAGTTATAGTAGATGTTGACACCGTCGGCCTGGGTGATGGTAACGGTCGACTTGCCGGTCTCCTGAGCCACGCTGATCTCCGGGGTCTTCGCCTGTGCCTTGATGACGATGTCCTCAGAGGTGATGTCGCTCTGGAAATAGCCGTCGAGGGTGGCGATGGCCTTTACGGTAACAGGCTCGGTGAACGAGAGCGTGTCGCTATAGAGGGTGCTGGAGGTCGTCGGGTCCGTGCCGTCGGTGGTATAGTAGATGTTGGCACCCTTCTGTGCGGTGAGTGCCACTTTTGTGAGCTTGTCCTTATAGATCTGCTTTACGGCAGGCTTTGTAGCCTCGGTAACATTCACCTTCGTAGCGGCGGCAGTCTTGACGGCAGCCATGAGAAGGGAGCTGAAGTAGTCCGGGTTGACAGCCTCGGTGAGGTCGGCGCCACCATAGGGCAGGAAGATATACGTGTTGCGCAGCGGGTTGTGCTGGTGTATGGCAACAGCATCACCGGTGGTGGCTATGGTATCGTCGTCGGCGAAGTAGCTGCCCAGGCTCACGCCCGTAACGTTGTTCCCCTCATTGAAGATGGCGAGAGATGTCTGCTCGGTGTCGAAGCCGTCCCAGTTCTTGAAGAGAGTGGCATTGGCGTCCTTGATGTCGACGCTGGCACCGCTGCCGGCGACCTCAGAGCCATATCCCCACGCGCCGTAGAGCTTCGAGTCGAGGTTGACGACAGGCTCGTAAGCCACTGCCGACTTCAGTGTCGGCACGAGTGCGGCGTCGGCAGGCACGTCGTTGTCGATGAGGACAGCGTCGAAAGTCTGGAGCGAGTCAAGGGTTACGTCAGTGGCAGAAGCCGGAATGCTGGTAACTTCATAGGTGCCGCCGCCGAGGAATGCGTTTGTAACCGTTGACAACGGGTCCACGGACGGATTGTAGACGTATCCTATCTTCTTGTTCTCCTCGACCTGCGGCTCGTCGCCCTCGCCGACGATGATGTAGTAGAGGTGAGCGCCGTTGGTGGACTGTATCTTCACCGTCAGGCTGTCGGTGCCGTCGGTAGCCTCCGGAAGGTCGTAAACGCACTCGTTGAAGAACTGCGGTGTCTCATTGCCTGAGGTTGCCGTAACGCGCGTGTTGCCGACGTAGACGTTGAAGCCGCGGCCCTCAGTGTTCTTGTGCGACTCTATGCCGAGCCTGAGGGTTGTGCTTGCCGGGGCACGGAACGTAAAGCTCTGGCCCTTTCCGTTGATCCAAATGAAGCTCTTGCCGTTAGGATATAGTCCAGTGGGGCTATCGGCGTTCTCGCTCTGGCCATAGTTATAGGCAATGACGAAACCCTTTTTCTTCACGTTGTTGAACGTCAGGCCCTCGAGCTCGGGGATAGGCGTGGCGTTGCCGTCGGCATCGTAGGTGGAGGCAGTGCCGTTGACGGCCCCCAACGTGTTGATGTAATATTTTCCGGCACCTTCCGGAGCTTCAGGGTGCTTCTCATAATCGGTCCAGGTTTTCTTCGCCTCGACAGATGCCTGCAAGGCGGCAATTGTCTGTGCGCTGAATCCCTTGGTGAAGTCCCAGGTCTTCCGTTGTGCTCCTGCGCTCAGCGTCACTGCCAGCGCCATTGCGATCAAAGTAAGTTTTTTCATAGACGTATTTTTTAGTTTGACAATATTTGGTTCTTTTTTGATAGGGGCTATAGGAACTATAGAAACTATAGGGACTATAGGGGCTATAGGGACTATAGGGACTATAGATACTATAGATACTATAGGGACTATAGAAGCTATAGGGACTATAGGGACTATAGAAACTATAGATACTATAGGAACTATAGATACTATAGCTACTATAGCCACTATAGACCCCCTACTTCATATCCATCTCATAAGGCACCCAGTAGCCGCCAGACATAATCTTCGCGCGCACATCAGCCTCATGGCCGGTGCCCACATACTTCCGGCAGACCCGCGAAGCGATGATTGACGGGTCGCCATAGCGGACAGCCATGCGGTTCATAGCCGGGTAGGTCTTGCCCTCACAGGCGAACTCCATCATTATCTCGTTGAGGATGAGCTCGTCGTTATGACGCTCCGTAGCCTTGCGGGAGCCGAGCTGGGCGATATTGGTGAGGATGTCCACGGCGTTGAGGTTCAGGCAACCGCGGATGCCCATGCTGGGATACTTCCTCGTGCCCCAGGAGGCGCTGGAGGTCCAGTTCTGCGTGAAGCCCCTCCACTCCGGGTCCGTGTCGCTGTAGTCGGTGGCCTTCACTCCCGTGTTGAGGACGGCGTTGAGAGCCTTGAAGCGGTCGAGGTGGTTGAGAGCCTCAGCGAGCATCATGTGGTACTGCGTGGCACGGTAGATATATATGTGCACGTCGTCCTGGTAGGCGTTGGCACGGTGGGTGCTCCCCACGGGTCGGAACTTGGCAATATAGTTCTCGCCGGCACTCTTCCCGAAGAGGCAGTTCGTTCGCGAGTCGCCGTCGGTGCCGCCGGGGTTGAACGTCTTGTCGGAGTAGTGCTCCATCTCCTGCTCGTTGGGGCGCAGCTGGTACTCGTTGGGGTACTCGTTGGAGAAATGCCTCAGCAGCGTGTTGGTCTGGTTGTTCGTATAGTCGTAGATAAGGGCGCAGACAGCCTCCGCCTGGTAAGGCTGCTCCCAGTCCCAGTAGCTCTTGTAGTGTCCCGGCGTGGTGGCGCAGGGAAGGTAGTAAGGCGAGTTGCCGGAGTAGCTCTCGTCATCGATATATACGTTCAGCGCCTTGAGCAGCTGGTCGGCGGCACGCTGGTAGTAGGATGTGGCATCGGTGCCCGCGGCATCCATGTAGGCACCCTTCCACAGGCAGAGCTCGGCGAGCAGTCCCTCGTAGGGCGGCACCATCCAGTTCCACTTGCGGTACTGGCTGTTGGCAATGCTCGACACGTTCTGCGGGTCGAGCCACGCTATCCAGTCGATGGTCTTGTTGGCTGGCACGCCGTCGACACCGTTGTCCATCACGTCCAGGCACTTGTCGACGAGCTGCGGCATGCTGAGGACCTGGTAGTTGGCAGAGTCGCGTATTGCCGAGACCTTCGTAACAGGGTCATCGAACCACACCGCCTTGCCGTATATCTCACCAATGGTCTTATATGTCCACACCTTGATGCGCGTCACCGACGAGACGAGGCTCTGATAGACCGCCTCATCGACATTCGGCCTCGACTTATACTCCTTCATCTTCGAGAGATAGTCGTTGCAGGCGATGATGACCTCATAGTAACCGGCGGGATTGGCGTAGTGATTGTCCTGCAGGTCGCTGTCGTAGTTGTAGAGCGCGATGATGTCCGCCGACGACTGCGTGGTGGGCTCGAGGAGGTCGGCACGCGTGTCGGTGAGCAGTATCTCCTTGTCGCCGACGGCCTGCAGCTTCGTCATGATGCCGAGGAAGCCGGTGTACATCTCCGTTGTCGAGGAGATGTATTTCTTTCCGTCGAGCTCGTCGTCGGTCTCCGGGTTGAAGTAGTCGCTGCATGAGGCAAGCAGTCCTGAGGCCAGGAGCGCCATCACGACGACGGATATGTTGAAAAACAGTTTCTTCATTTCTGTCATTGCTTTATGTTAGAGTTAGAATTTAAGGTTAAGTCCAATCTTCAGCGAGCGCGGAGCCGCCACCTTGGCATAGTCGACGCCCTGCATGGCGGCACTGTAGGAATAGGAGAACTCCGGGTCCAGTCCGAGGTAGTCGGTAACGGTGAAGAGGTTCTCACCCGTTACGAAGACCGTTCCGCTCTGTATGAACTTCCACAGCGGCTTGTCCCAGGAGTATGACAGCGTGATGTTGCGCAGCTTCAGGTAGGAAGCGTCCTCGACCCACCGGTCCGACATGTCGTTGTTGCCCACGCGGTCGTTCCATGACACCCTCGGTATATCGGTCAGCTGTCCCTCCATCGTCCAGCGTCGCAGCATTGCCGTGCTCAGGTTGGAGAAGTCCTTGCCGCTCTCGGTCATTCGCCTTACGGCATTGTAGGCGTCGTTGCCCACGGAGTAGGCGAAGTCGATGTCAAGGGCGAAGTGGCGGTACTCCAGGCGTGTCCAGAAGCCTCCGAAGAAGTCGGGTGTCGCCGACCCGAGGACCACCTTGTCCTTGTCGTTGATGCGTCCGTCGCCATTATGGTCCACAAACCTCACGTCGCCAGCCTGGTAGGCTACGCCGTTGCGGTTGACGAGCGCCGCCTCCTGAGCCTCGGCGGTGGTGGCGTAGACACCCTCCGTCTGATAGCCGTAGAAGGCGTACGGGTCCTCACCGACACGCGAGATAATCTCCGCCCCGTCGGAGAGCGTGATGATGCTCTGCGACATGGCACCAAGGCCCTTGAGAGTATTCTTCAGCGTCGTCAGCGTACCTCCGAGGCTCCACTTGAAGTTCCTGGTGCAGACGGGATTGGCGTTGAGCGACAGCTCTATGCCGCTGGCGTTGATCCTCGCGTCATTGCTGTAGTAAGGACTCGTTCCCAGCACTGGCGTGGCAACCCCGCTCATGAGCACGTCGCGCGCCCTGGTGTCGTAGTAGTCGAAGGCGAGCTGTAGGCGGTTATTGAGCAGTGACGTCTCGAAGCCAAGGGTGAGGTTCATGTCGCGCTCCGCCTTCAGGTTCGTGTTCGGGACGTTCGCCCTGACGATGCCCGCGATGGTCTGGTAAGGCCGCGACGTATAGTAGTACTTGCCGTACTTCGACGAGAAACGGCTGTTGCCCGTAGCGCCGTACTTGGCAAAGACATTAAGCTTATTGACCATGCCGACATGCTTCAGCAGCGGCAGCTCCTTCGCCATGAGCACCACCTCGCCGGCAGGATAGAAGGAGAAGCGCGCCGCATCGTCGCCTATCGACGACGCGCCGTCGGCAGATGCCGTCATCCCTACCATCAGGGCGTGTGCCAGCGTGTAGTCGGCATGTGCGTAGAAGTCCATCCAGTTCCACTTGTTGTTGTAGCCCGAGAAGTACTTGCCGAGCTTCTGCGCGTCGCCCATGGTCTGATAGAAGTCGTTGTTGGAGTTGCGGCCGAAGGCTGCGTCGTACTCATAGCTGTCCATCACCGACTGCCATCCGACGTTGAAGCGGAAGCGGCTCATCTCCCCGACGTTCAGCAGGTAGCCCGCGTCGGCTCCGAAGAAGAGGTTGAACGTATGGTTCGTACCCGTCCGCACCGAGTTTTCCGCCTGTCCGTACTGGTCGAAGAGCGGCACTATCGCCTTGTTGTCCTTGCCCGGTATGAACACCTCCTCCTGGTTGTAGTTGTAGTACATGCCCACGACGCCCGTGAGGGTGAGGTTCAGAACGGGCTTGTAGATGAACCTGACGTTGGCGTTGATGTCGTACTGCCGGTTCTTGCTCTTGAGCGTGCTGACGATTGCCAGCGGGTTGGAGACGAGGAAGTTCCTGTCGGTGATGGCCCCATAGTAATATGTGGAGTAGTCGGCGATGAGGTTCCCATAGATATCGCTCTGGTATGGCGAGAGCAGCGGCGAGCGGCGGTAGGCAGCGAGCATGGGGTTCGTCTCCCGGCTCATGCCCTGCTCCTGGTATCGTCCGTTGAGGTACGCCGTGTTGATGTTCGTGCGTATCTCGAACTTCTTGCTGACGAGCACCGAGGCGTTGATCTGCGCGTTGTATCGGTCGAGCTTCGTGCTCTTGAGCGTACCCTGGTCGTTCTGGTATCCGAGCGATATATTGTATTTCGCGATATTGTCGCCACCCTCCACGCGGAAGAGATAGTCCATGGTGGAGCTGTTGCGGTAGATCTGGTCCTGCCAGTCGGTGTTGAACTTATAGAGGTTGGCATTGTTGGCGCCAGGGTCTGAGAGGAACGTGAAGTTGTTGAAGAACTGCTCCTGGTTGGCGTAGTAGGTCAGCCCGATGTCCTCAAGGTATCCCTTGTACTGCTTCGAGTCCATCAGCGGTATGCGCTTGCTGTTCCAGTTGTATCCGTAGATGGCGGAGAAGCCTATCCTCGTGTCCATGCTCGACGCCGACGCCTGCTTGGTCTCTATCATGATGACGCCGTTGGCTCCCATGCTTCCCCACGCCGCCGCGTCGGAGCCCTTGAGTACCGTCACGTTGCGTATGTCCTGCCCGTTGAGAGCCTCGAAGAGCGAGCGGCTGTAGCCCCCTGTGGCACTGCTCTCGTTGGCGTCGGGCATGAATGGCACGCCGTTGATGACGACGAGCGGCGACGACTCGGCGACAAGGCTCCTGATGCCCCTGACCTGCATGTAGCTGCCCTCACCGGGCATGCCGCTCTTCTTTATTACGCTCACGCCCGAGAGCTCACCCTTCAGGGCGTTGTCTACCGACAGCGAGCCCTGGTAGAAGTCCTTCGAGCCTATATTCTCTATGCCCGCCACCGTGGGGTCGCCCTCGGTGGTGCCGAAGGGCAGCAGGCGCGTCTCGCTGTACTTGTACTTGCCGTCCTCGATGATGTACACCGTCAGGTCGCCGTCGCCGGTCTTGGGCACGTACTCCTGCTTCGTATAGTAGCCGTCGTGCCATATGCTGAGCACGGCACCGTCCTTCAGTCCCGTGATGGTGAAGCGTCCGTCCTTTCCGGTGCGCACCGTCCTGGCTCCCGGCGCGCTGATGACGGCGCCTGCCACGGGCTTGTTGTCGGAGGAGAGGACACGTCCGCTGACGGACTGAGCCATTGCCGCCCCCGACACCATGGCGGGGAGGCAGAGGGAGAGGATAATTTTCTTTATATCGTTGTTCATGATTGCGAGGGTATTAGTAGTTATTGACTGTCGGGCGCAGGCACCAGTGGTGCAGTTTGACCATCGACTTGCCTGCCCAGTTATCACATGTTATCTTCAGCTGCAGCTCCACCGGCGAGCCATCGCCCTTGACGTCCGGAATGACGACCTCGTCGATGACCGGTCCGCCATCGGTGTCGTAGTTGCCTGCCTTACTGCTGCCGCCCTTCTGCCTGACCAGCGTAGCGTCATAGCCCTCGGGATAAGTGTTGCTGAGGGTGGCACCGCGGTCGTAGTGGTATGTAGTCGAGGAGCCGAGTGTTATCAGCGGCGAGGATGCGATGACCTTCCCGCCGACGAGCACGTCGACGCGTATGTCCAGTCCCGTGTTCTGCACGAAGCCCATGGCGAGCCTGTAGGCCCCTGGCGGCACGGTGTATGGTCGCACGGAGCCGTCGGCACGCAGCATGAGAGGCGTGAAGTCGAGCTCGAAGCCGTCGGCATCGGATGCCTCGGCACTCTTGTCGAGCCGCAGAATGCGGTTGAAGACCGTCGGCCATACTCCCGACCACGGTGTCCAGGCGTCGACCTCTGTGCTGCAGCTGTTGAACCTCATGTTTATCATCTTGAAGTACTGTTCCTTCTCGGTGTCGGAGCAGTTCTCATAGTAGTAGAAGTAGTCCTTCAGGCGGTAGATGAGCAGGTTCGTGGGCAGATGGAGCTTCTCAACCTTGTATACTATAGCGTTGGAGAGCTCCACCGGGTTGGCGGCATCGACCTTCTGCACGCTCGTGCGCCACTGCTCGCCGTAGATGCTTCGCAGGTCGGTTGCCGTGGCAGTCTCGATCTCCTCCGGCGCGTAGCGCTTGTTGAAGAACGCCGCCTTGAGGATCCAGTGGCGCAGGGTGTCCTGGTTGCGCTCCAGTCCCCATGAGGCGAGCCTAGCGTTGGCGTCGCGCATGGCGTCCTCGATGACATCATTCGAGAAGAGGAGCATCGTTGCCGTGAGCGACTCCGAGTTCATGTCGAAGCCCTTCGCAGAGAAGAAGTCGTTATGGTAGACGAAGACGGAGTCGTAGACGGTGTTTCCCTCATCGTTGACACCCACCGGCTTGGAGTTCTGCTTGTCGAAGACATACGTTCCGGAGCCGAGTACGAGTTTCTTGAACTCCGAGTAGTTGTCGTCGAGGTTCTGTATGTAGTCGAAGAGCGACGTCGGCGTGGTAATCATGTCTGAGATGACGTATATGTATCCGTCGTTGGTCTTCACCGCCTCCTTGACGGCGGCGTTGTTGAGCATGATATGTCCCACTATCTGTCCCTGCCTTCCGAGGGAGTCGATGCCTATGGAGACATACTTCCCGTGCCACATCATCAGTCGCTCGCCATCGTACATGTTCGACGGCGATATGGCGATGTCGGAGACATGGCTGTCGGCTACGAAGGCGAGCCTGTCGGCCGCCGGCTCCTTGTAGTTGTCGTTGGTGACGACGAGGAGGGGGCTCACCTGGTCCTTCTTCCTCAG
>SAMEA3663054__coassemble_682_pt1 | contig 20733 bp, 21 predicted proteins | sample SAMEA3663054__metabat2_high_PE_006 | metagenome-assembled genome bin SAMEA3663054 (sample SAMEA3663054) | pig gut metagenome | biome: pig gut; feature: pig-associated habitat; material: faeces | place: France | collected 2012 | reverse complement strand
CGAAGGCTTGATCAATGGTTTCGGAAGATACTGTATGAAGTTTTGAAGGTACTTTTAAGTATTGACAATGACTCCCCAATAATGTAGAATTATTGGGAATTTATTGTATATAGAGAGGTATAGTTCAGTTGGTAGAACGTTGGTCTCCAAAACCAAATGTCGAGGGTTCAAGTCCTTCTGCCTCTGTTTCTCTGATTAGTCTGTGATGTAACTCACAGGCTTTTTTATTTAGATGAAAAAGGGGACGGGTCCCTTTTTCATATTCTGTCACCGAAAAGGAGGTTTATGAAGAATCAGTCGATGAAGAGATCATCCAGGATAGCGTCCCTGGGCGTGTTTCTTGCACTTGCAATGATATTAAGCTATGTAGAGACGCTTATCCCCATAAATTTTGGAGTGCCAGGCATGAAGCTTGGTCTGGCGAATATGGTGACAGTGATCCTCATGTATATCTTTTCACCTGCACAGGCCTTTCTTATATCAATGCTTCGCATCCTCATGTCCGGGTTTCTCTTCGGTAACGCTATGTCACTTATCTATTCGTATGCGGGTGGAATCCTGAGCTTTGTCATCATGTATTTATGCTTCAGGTCGAAGAAGGTAAAAATGATCCCGCTTTCTGTAATCGGTGCTGTATCTCATAATGCCGGACAGCTTATAGCAGCAGCAATCCTTGTGACGAATTATAATATAGTATTTTATCTGCCTGTGCTTATAATTGCAGGAATCATTACCGGACTCATTACAGGTTCCATAAGTGCGGCAGTGCATAGCAGACTGGTCAGGATGAAGTTTTGAGTAGCGGGTTGCGACTTAGAAGTTTTGAGTTCGTTAAGCATTTGACGAGTATATGGTGTATAAGATGAAATCAAATGAATATATAAGTAAAAAAGGTATTATTATAATCCTTATAGTTCTGGCGGTACTGGTTATTTTTGCAGTAATATTTTATTCGAATAGGAAAACAGGAAATATTGTTGTGATAAATCATAATGGTAAAGAGACTGGCCTCTATCCACTGAGTGAGGATAGAGAGATCAGGATAAAAGATAAGATTGGTAAGGTCACTAATGTGGTATGCATCAAGGATGGACAGGTGTATATGAAGAAGGCTGACTGTCCTGACCAGATCTGTGTGAAGCAGGGTAGGAAGTCGAAGGATGGAGAGTCTATTACCTGCCTGCCGAATAAGGTCGTTGTAGAGGTGAAGGGAGAGGATCGCTCGGATATGGATACAATGACGAACTGAGTATTATGAGGTCAGATAAGGATACAATGACATGCTGGGTTGTTGATAAAAAACATTGAATCGGTTAGAATACTGTATGATTATGAAAAGTAACAGGTTATTTCAGGAATTTATTCATACATTACTGCTTCTCCTTGCTGCCTTTGTCTGGGGGATGGCATTTCCATTTCAGAGCATCGGAGCGAGATACTTAAGCGGCTGGTCATTCCTTGCGATAAGGAGCTGGCTGTCAGTCATTGTGATGCTTCCGGCAGTGCTTATAATAGAACGAGAAAAAAAGCCCATGAGGGAGAGCAGAAGGACAGATATCACAGCTGGAATATGCGGCGGTTTTTTCCTATGTATGGCAAGCGGCCTGCAGCAGATCGGAATTGCGTATACGACTGCTGCAAAGAGTGGATTCATAACAGCATTATATGTGATATTCGTACCGATCTTTTCACTTATCATGTTCAGGAAAAAGCAGCCATGGAAGCTCTGGATCAGTGTTGTGCTCTGTGTGACTGGACTGTATTTTCTATGTATGAAGGATGGATTTGCAGGCCTGTCAGAAGGAGATATACTGACATTCATCTGCGCAATGCTTTTTGCAGGACAGATACTTACGGTGTCACATTTTGTAAAAAGAGTTGGTGCTGTCAAGCTTACATTCGTGCAGTTTGTAGTAGAAGCAATCATGGCGACCGTGCTCATGCTGATATTTGAGCAGCCGACATTGACCGGCATATACAGGGCGATGCCAGCTTTATTGTATGCTGGAATCATGTCTAGTGCTGTCGGATATTCGCTTCAGGCTATAGGCCAGAAGGGACTGAATCCTGCTGTCGCATCACTTGCGATGTGCATGGAAAGTGTATTTTCAGTAATCGGCGGGATTTTTATCCTGCATGAGATTCCATCGGCCAGAGAGGCATTCGGGTGCGTGCTGATGTTTGCGTCGATAGTTCTGGCGGAGCTGCCAAAGCCGGAAAGGAAACGGGTAAGGACAGATGATTCACGAGGAACAGATTGAAGAGAAAATTAAAGAGCGACAGAACAGGAATGAAAAGAAGCGCAAGGCCTTTTCTGACTGGATGGAGATAGTGACGGAAGTGCTGGAGCTGGCGGTTGCAGTAATAGTGCTTGTCGGGTTCATTATAAATGTAATACCGTTTATTAAAGATATGCCGTCTCTATTAGATAATTCCAATGACTATACCTTCCATGTATTCCTGGAGCATGCGTTCAATCTCGTGATCGGGATTGAGTTTATCAGGATGCTTATCAGACATACGCCGGGAAGTGCACTAGACGTACTGCTTTTCTCAATTGCGAGGCACATGGTGCTAGATGGCGGAAACGGTGTTGAGCTGATTCTCGGAGTAGCTGCTATAGCAGGTATTTTTGCCATAAGAAAATGGCTCTATGTCAGGTCATTTGACACGATCCATGGTGGATATAAATGGATCCATACTGAGTATGAGGACGACTCAGATAAACCTGTCGGTTCTTGATTCATGCTTCACGAGCCTGAATACTATGATGTAGAGAACTACAATGATAGCCACGAAGATAAGTGTCGACTCACTGCTATGGATCATTGCACAGGTATCATAGGTACCATGAAGGAATACAGCGAGGATGTAACCAATAGCCAGTTCGAAGGCTGACTTTGCCCTGCGGCCCTCATTAGCGGCAAGCCTTGCACGGCCGTAGAAGCAGCCGAAGATGACTGAGAATCCCAGATGTCCAGGAATCGAGGTGAATGCTCTCGTGAGAGCAGTTCCCATACCATATCTGAAGACGTATCCTACATTCTCAAAGGCGGCAAAGCCAAGGGATGTGAATGCTGCATACACGATTCCGTCGAATCGGCAGTTGAATTCAGGGCAATTCCAGGAAGCTTTTCCCATGAGAAGGTATTTCATGCCTTCCTCAACGACGGCTACGACCAGGTATGCGCTGAGCATGACGCCGATGACCGAGTTCTGATTGACAGGAGACAGGTCGAGCACAGTATCTCCAATCATCTCAAGAACCATTGACAGGAGAGCTGCAAGCACTCCCATTCCTACGCAGCGCCAGAGAAGCCAGCCAGGTTCCTTCTCGATCGTGTCCTGCCTGTAGATATAGCCCATCAGGTAGAGAGCCGGCACGAGCGCCGCAAGCAGATAGATCCAGAGGATCATATCAAATGCAGGTAAGATAAAAAACATAGAACTATTCCTTTCGTATAAATTGTAATAATAAGTATTATATATAATCCACAGGTAAAATGCAATGCAGATCAATATAAATGGAAAAATGATCGGGTATTCCCTTATCTGCCGCCGCGGCATGAAGTCGATCAGGATGAAGATAGATGCAGATGGCTTGCTCGTTGTCTCCGCACCGTATGGTGTGTCAAAGGCATATATAGAAGAACTCATACGGAAAAATGAAGGTAAACTTCTGCAGGGAAAGAAGCAGTCTGATGAGGCACATCAGAGATGGGAGAATTTTGTCCATGAAAAAATGAAGGACCTGCCAGACTGGACCATAAAGCAGTATGGAGAAGATATAGTGGCAGGGAAGCCTTTTGAAGAGGGGAGTATTTTCAACGGACTCCCGATAGTGACAACGCAGATAGCTTTCCAGAATATGTTCTGGGATGCGTATAAGAGGTTCAATGCTGCTCATCCGATATTCGTGACAGGTGTCACCATCCGCAAGATGAAAAGCCGCTGGGGCTCGTGCCGCCCGCATACAGGCAAAATGACCTTCAATGTGCTTCTCCTCTATGTCCCGGAGGAGTGCGCCAGATACGTAATCTACCATGAGCTCTGTCATTATCTCGAGCTTAATCATTCTGCACGTTTCTGGGCATATGTAGCCGAATATGTGCCGGACTATAAGCGGATAGAGAAGGAAATGAACGAGTACGGGAAAATACTCATTGATCATTGCTTTTAAACTAAATTCTGATACAATAAGGACAGATTCAGGAATATATGAGGTGACATTATGATGGAGTTTACAGAGGATTATCTTACAGGAATACCAGAGATTGACAAGGAACACAAGCAGCTTTTCGCAATGCTTGACCAGACGAATAAGGAAGTGCTTGCGGGTGCGGATATAAGGACTACAGGAATGGGGCTCCTGAATGATCTGAAGGATTACGCGGCCACGCATTTTGCCCATGAAGAGGCTTATATGGAGAGCATTGATGATCCTGAGCTGCCACGGCAGAGAAAGGCGCACAGGGCATTTATCGACAGGATGAATAATACGAATTTCATCGGAATGCCTGATGATACAATGCGGCAGGCAGTTGTTGATCTGCTTGACTATATGTCGAGATGGCTGATGCACCATATCCTGGGATCAGATACTCTCATCGGGAAGACACAATCGCCATTTGCATTTACAGATAAATATAAGACCGGGATAGAACTCGTCGATTCAGAGCATAAGAAGCTGTTTGATATTATGGGAAGAGTCAATGCGCTGATCCATAACGAAAATCTATATGACAGGTTTGACGAGATAGTTGATCTGATCAACGAGCTGAAGGACTATACACAGTTCCATTTCTCTGATGAAGAGAAGCTGATGGAGGAGTATCACTACTCTGGACTTGAGGCTCAGAAGAAGGCTCATCAGGGCTTTATCGATGATTTGGACAAAATAGACCTTGATTCTGTAGATGAGAATCAGGAGGCCTATCTTGAAGATTTGCTGGAATATCTTCTTAAGTGGCTATCTGGACATATACTGGGAATGGATAAGAAGATACGTGATGAAAGATAATAATGTTTACTATGCATAACAGAATATGCTATAGTCTCTAAAGGAGAACTATATGTTATCAAATGTTATTCAGGGAATTCTGATTCCCTTTCTAGGTACATTACTTGGCGCTACATGCGTTTTTTTCATGAAAAATGAGCTGCATGTCACAGTACAGAAGGCTCTTACAGGCTTTGCTGCAGGAGTCATGACGGCAGCGTCTATCTGGAGCCTTCTGATTCCTGCTATGCAGCAGAGCAGCTTGGGGAAGCTTTCATTCCTGCCTGCTGCAATCGGCTTCTGGTTCGGGACTCTTTTTCTATTGTTATTAGATCATATCATTCCGCATCTTCATATGTATACCGATACGCCGGAAGGGCCCAGGAGCCATATGGCAAAGACAGCAATGATGGTGCTTGCTGTCACGATCCATAATATTCCTGAAGGAATGGCTGTCGGGATCGTCTATGCCGGATATCTGTCCGGCACTGCAAAAATATCCGTAGGCGCTGCAATGGCCTTATCACTTGGTATAGCTATACAGAACTTTCCGGAGGGAGCTATCATTTCAATGCCTCTCCATGCACAGGGGAAAAGCAAGGTCAGAGCCTGTCTTGACGGAATCCTGTCAGGTGCTGTGGAACCGATAGGTGCAGGCTTAATGATACTTTTCTCCAGGGCATTTGTGCCTGTAATGCCTTATCTATTAAGCTTTGCAGCCGGAGCGATGATCTATGTTGTGATAGAGGAACTGATTCCCGAGATGTCGTCAGGTAAACATTCCAATGCAGGGGTGCTGATGTTCGCATTTGGATTTACACTTATGATGGCACTGGATGTAGCACTAGGATAAGTGAATACGTTTGGCATCGGACTGATAGGTGTGATCGTAAGTGCCTTTGGACTTGTATAAGATAGATTTATATGTTAAAATTTTATTAACTTGTAAATCGATACATTCGAAAAGGAGGATTACATGAAAACAGGGAAAATCATAAAAAGAGCGCTGGCTGTTGCGCTGGCGGCGGTTCTTATACTGCCGGTGACCGGAGGTACTGACGCTCAGGCAAAGTCAGTGATTACCATTTCGACTAACAGAGTTCAGTTGACAAAGGCAGGGGAAACAGCCACTGTCACGATCAACGGGCTGACTGCTAAGCAGAAGAAAAAGGTACATCTGGATTCTTCGGATATCAGTGCATACAGGGATGACAAAAATTGTGTAAAGCTGACTCAAAAGGGCAATAAATTCACACTGAAAGCTCTTGAAGATGGTCAGGGCAGTTTTACAGCAGCTATAGGAAAGAAATCATTTACAGTGAATTTCGATGTAACGATTACTGATGATAAGAATTATATCTCTCTGCACAACTATGCTTGTGACAATTTCAACGATGATGATACTCCGGCAGTCATTGCCATTGATACTGCCTCCGGTACTGCCGTATATGCATATCCGTACAACACAAGCGTCTATCTGATCTATGTCAGGCAGACGACAGATGATATCACAGTCGTGGCCAATCCTGTAGTCAAAGACAAACCTTCTGTTGGTATCGGCGTGCTGTATGCAAATGGTATTGCAGGTCTGGCATTGAAGTCTGCGATGGCTGATTATAAAGGTAATACATCAGACGCAGAAAAGCTGATGGGTGATCTGAAAAAGCAGTTAGGAATTGGTGATGATACCTATAGTGGACTAGCAGATATCGACGCATCAATAATCCGGGCTTCAGGTATTATGAATAATATGAATCTGTCAGTTGCAACCACATTCGATTTTGATTCGTCAAGCTATGTAAAGGGGCAGCAGCTCAAAGGATTCATGGGATTCTTCTCTGATGTTGATAACACTTCCAGTGCTTCATTATCTGCATATGTAGAGCCGGCATTAGAAGCTGAGGATGCTGCACTCAGTTCAAAGCTTGGTATAGGTCTCAAGGATTTAGGATATAGTGGATTCTGAGTGCACCGGTTAGTTGTGTTTATGGATTTTTTTTAAGTCATAAAAGTATCTGAGGGTCATGTATTCACAGGATTTGGAGGAAAGGGTGTCATGAAGAAAGTGAAAAATATCGGGGAGCAGAAAAAGACTAAGAAGCTCGTGAGCGTGCTTATTGTGCTTGTGTGTTGCATAGTTCTAGGAATTTCTGCACTGGCATATATCAACAGAAAGCCTGTAAAGACATCGGATAAGCAGACTACTAACACTGGAGAGCATTCTAAGCCAGAGAAAACTGCGAATCAGGTAGAGGAGACGAAACAGCCGAAGGATGATGGTAAGATAGTAGAGATCAAATCTTCCTGTGTACCCGAATTCCCGGATGATCCTTTTATGAGCTGCATATATGAATATGCAGAAGAGATGGGAGTCGATGAATACAGTGATTATGTGATTCCTGCGCCGTCTGTTTATTGGGTGGATTATGAGAATCCTGAGGATATCAAGGTCTATTGCAACCTATGGAGCTATGGTTATACGAAGAAAGGAAATATCCTGTTCAGCGAATCAGGCGGTGAATGTCCGGGTAGGCTTCATATCAGAAAGTCTGATACGGGCGGATATGAAGTGATGTCATTCGACAGAGTCGGTGACGGAAGCTACTATGCTAAGGACATAAAGAGAATCTGTCAGGATTCCTTTCAACCGAAGTGGCTTGAAAACATGTATTATCATCAAGATAAGAGCGAAGGCACATACCGGAAACACAGCCGTATGGTGATCCTGGCAAGATATATCCGAGTGCATCCAGAGCTTAATGATGTGGAATACTATCAGGATTATGGCTGGGATCCGGTGAAAATAGAGCCGATTAGAAAAGTCTACGTAGATAATGCTCTCTATGAGGATACCGGACGTTTTGACCTGGAGACATGCGGGACAGGGATGCAGGAGCTTGACAAAGTCACGAAGAACGGTGAAGATCCAACAGAAAATGGTCAGACCAACTTCCAGAAGACACAGTACCTATGGAAATCAGATGATGAACTTGCAGTGAAGGTACATAACGAGTTCTATGTCTTTCGTAAGGTCAAATAAAAATATGTATCATAGAGATGCAAAAGTGTCAAAACGAATTTAACTGGCCAACAATATGGAGGTAGGTGCTATGGAGGCAGATGCAAGCAAGAAGATTTTTTATCAGAGGCAGGCGGAGAACATCATCCGCAAGCTGTCAGCGAGGCATATGGAGGGTTATTACTGCCCTGATATCGACAGCGCGAAAAAGAAGGTTGTGGAACTGATATCCAGAGGGATGGACGGATCGGACCGGACCGGACGGACTGTGGCCTATGGCGGCTCTATGACAATCGACAACACTGATCTGAAGCAGATGATAAGTGACAGCGGCCAGGAGCTTATAGTCCGGGAAAAATACGGTCCTGATCCTGAGGCGCAGAAGGAACTGAAGAGCAGACAGATCAATGCCGATTCTTTTCTAATGAGTACGAACGCGATCACTGTAGACGGCGAGCTTATCAATATCGACGGCCGCGGGAACAGGGTCAGCTACCTGATCTATGGACCGGAACAGGTCATAGTCATAGCCGGGATGAACAAGGTTGTGCCGAACGTCGAGGATGGGATCAGACGTGTGCGCAACGAAGCTTCGCCTGCGAATACGATCCGCCTGAACTGTGATACACCGTGTGTAAAGACCGGCCAGTGCATGAACTGTCTTGACCACACCATCTGCTGCCAGTTCGTAGTGACCAGAGCGTCGCTTACAGCAGGCAGGATCAAAGTTGTCCTCGTCGGCGAGGAGCTCGGATACTGAAGCGAGAAGCATATCACCACGTATCTCACAGAGATTCGACGCTTGGCATAACAGACCAGATCGTGGATCTGGTGCAGCAGGATGATAAACAGACTGGCAGGCAGGATGATAAGCAGGTTGATATAAGGGCGCAAGGGTCATGACAGAAATAAGAGATGCAAAGCTTAATGACGCAGAGAGGCTGCTACAGATATACGATTACTATGTGAAAAATACTGCGATTACTTTTGAATACGAGACTCCGTCACTGGATGAATTCAGGGGGCGGATGAAAAGGACCATGGATTGTTATCCTTATCTGGTCATACTGGATGACGGAAAAATAGCCGGATATTCCTATGCAGGGCCGTTTGTCGGCCGGGCTGCCTATGACTGGTCCTGCGAGATGACGATCTATCTGGATCACGATTCCCGCAGGCATGGCCTTGGTAAAAAGCTCTACGAGGCCATGGAGAAAAAGCTGGGGCAGATGGGGATTCTTAATCTCTACTCCTGCATAGGATATCCGGAGCATGACGATGAATATCTGACGACGAACAGCGCTGATTTTCATGCTCATCTGGGGTACAAGCTGGCCGGGCGTTTTCACAAATGCGGATATAAATTCGGCAGATGGTATGACATGGTCTGGATGGAAAAGATCATCGGGGCGCATGAGAGCGGGCAGGCACCGGTTGTATAATTTACATTATTTTTCTGTCAGGTGTGATATAATGCTTGCGAGGTCCCGCGGATGAATGGCTGATCAGGGACACTGATCTTGACTATACGATTGTGGGGTCGGGTGTGCTTGAGGAAGAAAAAAGAATGAAGAAGCTGTTTTTTAACAAAGACAGGCTCGGTGCTTTTATGGACGCGATCCTGGCTATTATCATGACTATCCTGGTTCTTGAGCTGGCAAAGCCGAAGGAACCTACGATAGCAGCATTCTTAAGTCTGTGGCATGCGTTTGCTGCTTATGCTATCAGCTTTTTCTGGCTCGGCAGTATGTGGACGGCACTCCATATTGCCTGGGACAGGATAGAAAAGGTGTCGCAGAAGACAGTCTGGATCAGCATTACACTGCTTTTCTGGGCTTCATTCATTCCGTATATCACCAGCCTCCTCGTCGACTGGAGTCAGAAACGGACGATCCAGGGCGCATACGGACTTGTCGTTATCCTCACAACTGCACATCTGTACTGGCTGTATACGAGCCTGAATAAGGACAACGCCGGCAGCGGAGCCTGCGGATACATTGCCAGCGCCGAGAAAAATCTGAAGACCGACCTGTTGATAAAGGCTTGTGGCTTTATTGCCGGTATGGTATTCTATCCGCCGCTTGTAGAAATCGGTGTTCTTGCGGCTGCAGTTTTTATGATCAGCAGCAGGATATCACTGCGAAAAGAAAATTCCGGAGAAGACAGGAAAAAATGACTGCGGAAAATCGCGCTTCATACAGGAAAATCCGCCAGGTAGTGCGACTTTTATCTGGTCATATAAAAAAGTATAAAACTGGATATTTCATATATTCAAGTCATGAGATATCATTTATTTCAACACCGGTGAGAAACATGTTGGAAGATAATTGAGAACAGGAAGAACTTATGGCTTGGAATAAAGAAAACAACAGATACGAACTGAACAAAAATCTTGCGCAGATGTTAAAGGGCGGCGTGATAATGGACGTCACCACACCGGAACAGGCGAAGATAGCAGAGGATGCGGGAGCCTGCGCTGTCATGGCTCTTGAGAGGATACCGGCTGATATAAGAGCAGCAGGCGGAGTGGCCAGGATGAGTGACCCTAAGATGATAAAGGGCATCCAGGAGGCTGTATCTGTCCCGGTTATGGCCAAGTGCAGAATAGGGCATTTTGTCGAGGCGCAGATACTCGAAGCGATAGATATCGACTATATCGATGAGAGTGAAGTTCTCTCTCCGGCTGACGATGTCTACCATATAGACAAGACCAGATTCAAAGTCCCGTTTGTATGCGGAGCGAAGGACCTTGGCGAAGCCTTAAGGAGGATAGCAGAGGGCGCTTCGATGATAAGAACCAAGGGAGAACCGGGAACAGGGGATGTAGTACAGGCTGTAAGTCATATGAGAAAAGTGAACAGCGGGATCTCGAGACTCGTCAGCCTGCGCGGGGACGAGCTCTATGAAGCAGCGAAGGAACTTCAGGTGCCGTACGACCTTGTGGAATACGTGCATGTGAACGGGAAGCTCCCTGTGGTCAACTTCGCGGCAGGAGGCGTGGCTACTCCTGCAGACGCGGCTCTTATGATGCAGCTAGGAGCAGAGGGTGTTTTCGTGGGCTCCGGAATATTCAAGTCCGGGAACCCGGCCAAGCGGGCGGCTGCCATAGTAAAAGCAGTTACAAATTATCAGGATCCTGATATGATAGCAGAGCTCTCCGAAGACCTGGGAGAAGCTATGGTCGGGATCAACGAGGAAGAGATAAAGCTCCTTATGGCAGAAAGGGGCAAGTGATGACTGCTGCAGTACTTGCTGTTCAGGGAGCCTTTGCTGAGCACGAGCAGAAGCTTGATGAACTGAGCATAAACCATGTAGAACTGAGAGAGCGCGCCGACCTTGACAGAGATTTTGACGCACTCATCCTGCCGGGCGGCGAGAGCACCGTCCAGGGGAAGCTGTTAAGAGAACTCGGCATGTTCGATGCGTTAAAAGACAGGATACAGCATGGACTTCCAGTCCTTGCCACCTGTGCGGGTATGATTCTTCTCGCTGAGTCCATAGAGAATGACGACAGACAATATTTTGCTACTCTGCCGGTGACAGTGAGGCGCAACGCATACGGCAGGCAGCTCGGCAGCTTTTTTACAGAAGCTGAATATGACGGGCTTGGAAAAGTGCCGCAGACATATATCAGGGCGCCTTTTGTCACAAATGTCTCAGACGGTGTAGAGGTCCTCTCGGAAGTGGACGGACATATCACAGCTGTCCGCTATAAGAACCAGACGGCGCTTGCCTTTCATCCGGAGCTGAGCGGCGATCTGAGGATATACCGTGACTTCTTAAGACAGGGACAGGACTCTTGAAAAAAGGGGCCTGCCCTCTTAATAATACTTCTCAGTTCCACTTGTAGAAGCCCTCTCCGCTGGCCATGCCGAGCTTTCCCTCGTCTATGTACTTCTGGAGAATTGCCTTCATGCCCTTGAAGTTATAAGGCAGCATCATCTTGCGGAGGAGCGGGGTAAAAAGCCCCGGTACCTTCTGGTACTGCTCGACTATGTTCATCGCGGTGGTGAGGCCTACGGTATCGAAGATCTCGAATGGTCCCTTCGGAGAGCCGGTCCCGTGCTTCCATGCAAGGTCTATGCTCTTCGGATCTGAGACTCCGTTCGCATAGAGGTCGAGCCCCGAGAGCAGGAAAGGTACGAGCATCGAGTTCAGGAGATAACCGCTCTTCTCCTTCTCCACAGGGAGGGCGATCATGCGGATACCGTTCGCAAAGCTTATGACCTCGTCAAAATACTTCCTGTCTGTCAGTCCTGAAGACATGACCTCTGCAGTGTTGTTCTTCCAGATAGAATTTGCGAAATGAAGCGCAAGATACTTCTCCGGTCTTCCCGTGTACTTCGCGAAGGTGCTTGGGAGCAGGGTAGAAGAGTTCGTAACAAGGATAGTCTTCTCCGGAAGGAGTGGAGCGATCTTCTTGTAAAAATCAATCTTCGCGGTCTCCTCCTCGGCCATCGACTCGATGACGAGATCGGCGTCGCCTACGGCTTTTTTCATATCGAGCTCGAGCTTTATGCCACTGTAAGCATCCTCAACCTTCTTAAGGCAGGCATCTTTATCAAAATCATCAGTATCTGCGATTCCAGCGCACCAGGCGCCTGTGCCACGAGCCATACCCTCTATGGCTTCAATGTAGGCGGCATGCACCTTGTCAAGCTTCGGCCGGGTGCGCCCTATGCTTCCCTGACTTCTTAGCCATATGGTCACATCAAATCCGCAGTATGCACACTGAAAAGCAATCTGACTTCCAAGTACTCCGCCTCCGGCAACAACAACTTTTTTTATGTTCATAGCAACCTCCTGAATCATTAGATCTTGAAATATTCTATGCTTTCGGCCAGCTGTCCCGCGATGTTACGGAGCTTTTCGGCGCTGTCAGAAACCTGTCTGAATGAGTCGGCGACTTCTTCGGTCTCCGAGTGAGTCTTCTTTGTTCCCTCGACGTTGTTCTGGGCGATCTCAGAGAGCTCATCTACGGCGGATACGACCTGATTGCGCGATGATTCGAGCTTATCAGTCGAGGCCTTTATCATCTCGATGCTCTTCATGGAGCTTTCTATCTGTTCAAGAACGCTGGCGACTACATCCTGAGTCTCCTTCATGCTTTCGCTCTGGCTCGTGATTATTTCCTGCATCTGGTTCATCAGCTCGACGGCTTTTGTCGATTCCTCCATCAGAATCCTGGCGGTATCGTCTATCTCATGGCTGGAGGTGTCAGACTGCTCGGCGAGTTTTTTGATCTGTTCGGCTACAACAGCGAATCCGCGGCCGCTCTCACCGGCTCTTGCGGCCTCGATGGAAGCGTTGAGGCTTAACAGGTTGGTCTCCTCCGCAATCGAAGAAATAAATGTGGTAGCTTCCTGAATCTTCTGTACTGAGTTGTTGGTGCGGATCGTCTGCTCGGTCACATCGCGGATGATGTTTTCCACGTCGCTGTTAATGTCTCTGAGCTTTTCAAGAGTTTCGGAGGCCTTCTGACTGGACTGCCTCATGGAAGCTGCGCTTGAATCGAGCTGGTTGACCTCACCAGAGGTCTCTGTGATATTTTCTCCCATGATCTTCATGTGCTCGGAGGTGTCCTGGGAATTCTTTGCCTGCTCGCTGGAATTGTCAACTATCATGGTGACGGCATCCCTTACCTGGTCCATAGTGCCGTTGGTCCTGTCAGCCACTTCCTTCAGGTCATTACCTGAATTCAGAAGGGACTTCGCATTTGCCGATATACCTTGGATTACAGTCTTCATGGCGTCTCGAAGAGTGACAGTGACTCTCGAGAGATCTCCGATCTCATCATGCCTTTTAAGAAGCCCCTCGTCTACCCAGACATCGAGATTGCCGTTTGCGACCTTCTCTACGACTCCGATGCTTGTACGGATGTTTCTGCTTATGGATGAGGACAGCTTATATCCGATGAAGGCGCAGAGTATCATGATAATGCCTACCGCAAGGCTGATGGTAAGCATGATATGGTGGATGACTGAATCCATCCTGGCCTTATTCGTTCCGACAAATACCATGCCGATGATATCTTTATCGCTGTTGTTCTGATAAACAGGGATAAAATATCCGTAGTTCATGACGCCATCGATGGATACCTGTCTGCTGAAATAACTCTTTCCACCCTTTATGACCTTCTTTGTGACTACATCTCCGGCAGGAGAGCCTAAAAGCCTGTTGCCGTCAGAGTCCTTTGCCGATGTCATGATCCTTCTGGTGCCGTAGAAAAATGTGACATCCATTCCGGTGTTTGCCTTTATGCCATCGACGAGACTTTCTGATTTGGAGATGTTATAGCTGCCTTTCCAGATGTCTCCGTTGCTGGCCTTGAAATAATCACCTGTATTCTGATCATAGGCTGCAAGCGTAGCTGCGGCCGTTCCTTTAAGAGCGTCCTTTATCTCGTCAGTCATCGCGCTCTGTACCCTTGTCAGAGTAAAAATAACCGAGAAGATTCCCATGATAAGCACGGGACCAATAGTCATGGCCAGTATTTTTCTCTTGATACTCATAGGCTCCTATACCTCTTTTTTAGTCTACTACAGTAACAGTCTTGAAATACCAGTTGATACCGCCGGTGATCGTGGCGTCATCAAGTGTTTCGCCTTCTTTTCCTACAGTATCTCCTGTATTCGTTTCGATAACTCCGTCAAAAACTCCGTTCTCTCCGGAGAGGATCTGCTTCTTGGCTTCGTTTACTTTTTCCTGAGTGCCGTCTGCCGCAAAATCAGCTACCGATGTAATTCCTTCCAGATTTTCGGTCATTCCGCCATAGTAGTTGGTGCCATCCCAGGTTCCGTCTATGACGCTCTGTACCGCTGCGGTGTAATAGGCGCTCCAGTTCCAGATAACGCTGCAGAGGCATGCCTTAGGGGCCTCCTTGCTCATGTCTGAGTTGTATCCTATGCTGTAGACGCCCTTTTTCTGGGCAAGCACCTGCGGACCATCAGTATCACAGTGCTGCGCTATGACATCGCAGTCCATATCGAGGAGAGTCTGCGCGGCGGCACTCTCACCCTCAGGATCGTACCAGCTATTGGTCACCTTTACATAAACCTTTGCGTCCGGATTTACCGAATATATGCCGAGAGCGAATGCGTCGATGCCGCCTGTGACCTCTGAGTTGTCAGAACCCATGGCTGCCACATAGCCGATTTTATTTGTCTTCGTATTCATTCCGGCTACTATGCCGCTCAGATATCTGGCCTGGTATATACGGCCGAAATAATTATTGAAATTCTTACCGTTGCTCATGTACCCGGTTCCATGTGAAAAATAGATATCCGGGTATTTCTCGGCCATTTTGGCTGTCACCTTCATATATCCCCAGCTTGTGGTAAATATGATGTTACAGCCGGCATCTACACATTCCTGAATGGCCTGTTCGGTAGCTTTTTCATCTGTATCGCTGACGTTGTTCTTTCTGATGATCTGTGAATCGGAGAGTCCGAGATTCTGCTGCATTCCCTGTATGCCAAGGTCATGCGTATAGGTGTATCCGCTCCCGCTCGCAGGATCCGAGAGGTGGACGACTCCGACCTTTATTTTGTCCCTGGATATGCCTGATGAACCGCTGCTGTCCGCGTCGCCACTGCTTGTAGTCCCGTAGCCCTTATTGGTGGCATAGTCATCTGTTTTCTGCTGCCTGGCGCAGCCTGTCACAAGTACGCTGCACAGAAGAAGCGCAAGCAGCCTTGGAATCATTCTCCGTATCATATAAATCCCTCATCAATATTAATAAAAAATTTATTTTTTTAATAATACCATAGAATTTTTACTCTGTCAATGGGCTGCATTTGTGAAAATGTTGCTCGTATTTGCAGTGGGCCTGCGTCTTTAGCCAGATATGGGGCCTTTTTATATAGAAAAAAGGCACAGGTGGATATCCATCTGCGCCTTTTGACTTAAAATTACTGCCGTAAGGACGTCACTGGCAGATTGCGTCAGCGAGAGCTTTGAAAGCGGCGTCGTCTGACGGTTTTCTCATGGTCTTTATGGTTACGACGGGGTCGACTAAGGTAAGTCCCATGCGGTCTGTGTATTCCTTCATCTTCGAAGCGGCGAGAGGACCCCATGAACCGTTCTCTACGAGACCGACCTTACGGTTCTTGAAAGCCTTGCACTGGAGATGATAGAGGAAGTCCTCCATAGGAGGGAAGAGGTTCCCGTCGTAGGTGCAGGCCGCAAGGATCATCCTGTCATAGCGGAAAGCGTTCTCCACTGCGTATGAGACATGCTCCCTGGTCAGATCACATCTTAAGACCTTCTCGCCTCTTGCGGTGAGTTCTCTGGCGAACTGCTCCATGGCAGCCTTCGTATTGCCATGGATAGAAGCGTAGGCGATGAGTATGCCGCTGTCCTCCGGAGTGTATGTGCTCCAGTGCTGATATTTGTCTATGTAGTAGTCCAGGTCCATGGAAAGGACAGGGCCGTGCAGAGGGGCGATGCGGTCTATGTCAAGCTGAGATGCCTTTTTCAGCAGAGCCTGAACAGGGGCGCCGTATTTGCCGACGATGTTTGCATAATAGCGGCGGGCCTCGCAGATCCAGAAGCCGTGAGCTTTATCGGCGGAATCACCGAAGTGACCGTCTTCGTACTGCTTTATCGTTCCGAAGGTGCCGAAGCCGTCAGCTGAGAAAAGAGTCTTCTCGCTCTCCTCGTATGTTACCATGACTTCCGGCCAGTGGACCATAGGAGCCATGAAGAACTTCAGGGTATGGCTGCCGAGAGACAGCTCTTCGCCCTCTTTTACGGCGATGAACCTGTCTGTGTAGTCTTTATCGAAAAACTGCGGCAGCATGGCTTTTGTCCTGGCGGAACCGACAAGCTTCATATCAGGGTACTCGTCGGCGATCCACCCGATATTGGCGGAGTGGTCAGGCTCAAGATGCTGAATTATAAGGTAGGCCGGGGTTCTGCCGGCAAGAGCGTCTTTAAGGGAAGCTCTCCACTCCTTGCTCCTGCGCCTGTCAACAGTGTCCATGACGGCGATCTTCTCGTCTTCTATAAGATAGGAATTGTAAGTTACTCCGTTCGGCACCGGATACTGGCTCTCGAACAGGTCGAGATCCGGATCATCTGCGCCCAGGTACCTGACTGTGTCTGTGACTATCATATATATCCTCCTGTGATTTTATGTTTTCTGAAACCGGTTTTCATTATAACATTTTCTGGCAAATAGTGAAGTAAATTATGAAAATGTTTAGCACAGCAGTAATAGGAACCGTCCCTTTCTTCATCTCAGACTTAAGAATGTTCCCTGTACTCCGCGCTTTCCATGGCTTGCCCGATGGGAGAACAGCAGTGATGAGTTCTCACATGTGCAGATGTCTGTTGTATAAATATTTGAAGGCCCAACACCGGCTTCTTCCATTGTGATGCGGCATGCTGCCCAGAGATCAAGCTGGTAGTGACCATTATGCTTGTCTTCAAGGATTTCGTCTGTATACCCTGGGAACTCCTTTTTGAATTCTCTTGCTACATCTTCACTGACTTCATAGCAGTCCCTGCAGATAGATGGTCCTATGGCACAGATCATATCTGAGGGATCAGATCCATAGTTTTCATGCATGACTTCAATTGTGTGTGCTGCAATCCGTCCGACTGTTCCACGCCAGCCGGAATGGGCGGCTCCGATGCATTTCTTTACAGGGTCTATGAAGATGAGAGGCACACAGTCAGCCGAGAAGATTCCGAGCACTATGCCTGGCACATTTGTCACCAGCCCGTCCACATCTGTATAGTCACGAGGCTTTGTGACACCTTTCCCTTTGTCTGCATAAGTCACAACACGTACATTAGTAGTATGTGTCTGCTGAGACAGTACGAAGTCTGCAGGAGATATATTCATGGCAGCAGCCAGGCGTCTGAAGTTCTCGGCTACATTATCATCCGGGTCACCAAGGCCGGTCTTCAGATTGAGACTCGAGAAATATCCCTCGCTCACACCTCCAGGACGGGTCGTGAAGCAGTGGTTGATGAAACCAAGGCCGGATATGGCATCAAATTTAAGAAGTGGGAGACTGCCACCACTTACGCCCATATGATAATCGGTAGATTTTCGTGTAAAACTGATATCTGACATATTCATGCATTCATTCTATCACCAGAGCATTAGCGATTCAAGTTTGTAATACATGATCTGATATGATAAAATGGATACCGAAGCTTGTGCAAAAAAAGCAATACGGGCCGTTTTGTATATGAAAAAGTAAAGGAGCCGTCTATGTATCCATTTATGTATTATTTTGATCCGACATATGTGCTGGTGATCATTGGTGCTATCGTGTGCGCCATTGCATCTGCCAGAGTTCATACAGCATACTCTAAATATGACAGAATAAGAAACAGAAGAGGGGTGACTGCCGAGCAGGTGGCAGAGCAGATACTGCATAATGCTGGCATTTATGATGTGAGAATCCAGCACATCAGAGGCAATCTGACAGACAACTATAACCCGTCGAATAAGACACTGAACCTGTCAGATGCTGTTTTAGGAAAGACTTCAGTAGCCGCCATAGGCGTCGCAGCACATGAATGCGGCCATGCAATTCAGGATCAGGTGAACTACGGTCCATTAAGACTCCGTGCGGCATCTGTGCCGCTTGCGAATATTGGTTCATATCTGTCATGGCCCATACTTTTACTTGGAATCATCCTTGGATCACCCAGACTGGCCCATATCGGCGTATTCGTATTTCTTTTCGTGATAGCATTTGAACTGATCACACTGCCGGTAGAATTCAACGCCTCTCACAGAGCTCTTACAATTCTTCGTGATGACAATCTCCTGGAGCAGGATGAGGTGAAGATGGCAAAGAGCGTACTAGTCGCTGCAGCACTTACATACGTAGCAGCACTTTTCTCGGCATTTCTGCAGCTCCTGCGTATGCTTATCATAGCTGGTGGGACATCGAGCAGAGACGACTGAAAAAAATGCACCACCTGTGTCAGACGTAAGACCTTAGTTTCAAGGCTAAATGCAAAAATATATAATGATACTAAATTTCCAAGGGTTACCGCAAAATAGTGACCCTATTTTATTGCCAAAATATCCATTGGTTTCGTTGATAAATTGAAATTTTTGCATGGCAAACAGGCCTTTCGCACCAGTTTTCCACGACTAAATGCAAAAAACCTCGATTATGACTATATTTTGCATTAAGTCCTGTAGGCCCGTACCATACTTTAGTGATATACTTCTGTTTGTAGATGTTTCAGATGTTTTATGGTAACTGATATATCTTTCGCTTCCTTTTACGGATTATAGTCGCGGCCATGTGTGCGTCAAGGGAGCTTCGCTCCACTACTATGTGGAAACCCTTGACGCACATCTGACACGCGACTGGTCAATCCTTAAGGAAGCAAAAGATCAGTATGGCGTATGCCTGATTCTTTTATCTTGCTCTTCTGAGCAGGGCAGGTCTGAGTGTCACCTCATCTGGCGGGATGAGATGGCATCCCATTGCCTGCAGAAAATCATTTCCGAGAAATAATTCAGATATTTCATATGGTGTCTTTCCGTTATGTTGTTCTCTTGGATAGCTGTTGATGTGATCCATCATCAGATCGATATCCGTCTGTGTGAACTCGTCAAAACTTTTACCTTTTGGAAGGACCATACGTATAAATTCATGATTCTTTTCGACACGGCCTTTTTGCCATGAACAGTAGGGATCACAGTAGAAGACTTTCGTCTTGATCTCTCCGTTTCTGTCACATTCGATTCCATAGGGATTGCTGAATTCCGTACCGCGGTCTGTAAGGATTACCTGAAACAGTTTCTGGAACTGTTCAATGCCTATTGCATCACATATATCATTGAGCGCGTTTATAACAGCTTCCTGGGTGTGTTCATTAAGAAGTATGGCTAACATTATGGATGATTTGCGGAAAAGCAGCGTGAGAAGGCTCTTGCCTCCCTGGGTGCCGATAACGGTATCCATTTCCCATATATTCAGATCCGGATTTTCTCGGATGTAGTCTTCAAAATCTGTGTATTTGCGGCCGATGACAAACTTCTGGAAATCTTTTGTTTTCTTTCCGCGACTGTAGCGCTTTTTATAACGTACCTTTCTTGCAAGATCAACATTTTTTGCAGTCAGATATCCCTTGTCTATATAATCATACAGGGTGCTTATGGCGCACGGCATATCTTCCTGGTGATTGTTATATATAACGCTTACAGACTGCCCCTGTAGCAGGAGAGGAGACACCAGATTGTCAAGTGCTTCCATTTCCTCAGGTGACAGCGTAATGCCATCACGGGACTGTTTCAGCGTCATCTCATAAGAAAGCTGTGCAGACTTTGCACTGTATCTGTATTTCCTGCAGCGTATCCGTCCATTATTTTCACATTTGCTGCAGCCATTGCATACAAACGGTGACTTCTTAAGCAGTTTACATTCCTGTGGCCTGTATCCCTTACAGTTCCTTCCACAGCCGTTCAGACAATTGGCACAGTCCTTCATGCATTCTGTATCACCGCACACATTATGACGTTCACAGCCTCCGGCAAGTTCCGCACATGGGATATAGTCTTTAAGTTCGTTAGATGATATATGCCGGTTTCTCTGGATTTCACGTGATACAGATGAGGCCGGACGGTCAAGTTTCTTAGCTATTGCATTGACGGATATTCCCTTGTTTAATCCTTCTTCGGTAAGCGGTGCATAAATCGTATCTTTTTTCGAGCCTTCATTTTTGATATTCTTGT
>SAMEA3663054__coassemble_642_pt1 | contig 23469 bp, 37 predicted proteins | sample SAMEA3663054__metabat2_high_PE_006 | metagenome-assembled genome bin SAMEA3663054 (sample SAMEA3663054) | pig gut metagenome | biome: pig gut; feature: pig-associated habitat; material: faeces | place: France | collected 2012 | reverse complement strand
AATAGATCGAAGGCTTGATCAATGGTTTCGGAAGATACTGTATGAAGTTTTGAAGCGTATCTGCTTTTTGTTTATATTCCTCGATAGCTCAATGGTAGAGCACTCGGCTGTTAACCGAGTTGTTGTAGGTTCGAGCCCTACTCGGGGAGCTCCTGAAGGATTTCAGTAAATAAGCTGAAGTCCTTATTTTTTTCTTTAGAAAAAATATTTTATTGCCTGATTGTGCAGAACGAGGGAAATGACCACCCTGCGAGCACAGACTACATTTGTTTTTGATAAAATACATAAATCCTCTTGCAATCTCAAGCGATACCGTGTAAAATATCTCTTGCTGTGACATGATAGCTATGAAGCGTGAGGTTGCTGCCAAAGCTAAGTGCTCAGGCACATTCGTAAGAGCCGATGGCAGGTTTTCCGTGGAGCGAATGTCAAGTTAGGAAACTGGCGACAAGTCACTGTACAGTTTAACAGACCGCGCTTTGTGCGGACGGGAGTTCCTGAGTGTAGGACACACCCGGCAATGTGTACAGTCACCACTTGTCCGACTTGTTATTTAAGTCCGATATAGGAGGCGGCTTTTTTTATGGCAACACAGGTAATGAGAATCACCCTGAAGGCTTATGACCACGAGCTCGTGGATTCATCAGCCAAGAAGATCATCGACACTGTAAAGAAGAATGGTGCCCAGGTTTCAGGACCGGTACCTCTTCCTACCAAGAAGGAAGTAGTTACTATCCTTCGTGCAGTCCACAAGTACAAGGACTCAAGAGAGCAGTTCGAGCAGAGAACTCATAAGAGACTGATCGATATCCTGACACCGACACAGAAGATCGTGGATTCACTTTCACGACTTGAGATGCCGGCAGGTGTATATATCGATATCAAAATGAAGAACAAGTGATCAGCAGTTTGGAATTTTGATAGCAACTATTAATCTAGTATGAACATATGATAGTTCAAAGTTTAAAGTTCATAGTTATAACTTAGAACTTTCAAATGCTCCGCTGTAGAAAGGAATTATTCAATGAAGAAAGCTATTTTAGCTACAAAGGTCGGAATGACCCAGATCTTCAGCGAGAACGGAGACCTTATCCCGGTTACCGTATTACTCGCAGGACCGTGCAAGGTTACCCAGATCAAGACCGTTGAGAATGACGGTTATGAGGCTGTACAGGTTGCCTTCACAGACAAGAAAGAAAAGGTAGTATCAAAGGATGCCAATGGCAAGAAGAGTGTTGCTCATCGTCATGGTGTCAACAAGGCAGAGAAGGGACACTTCGATAAGGCCGGCGTTAGTCCGATGCGTTATGTCAGAGAGTTCAGATTTGACAACTGCGGCGACTACCAGTTAGCTCAGGAAATAAAGGCTGATATCTTTGCAGCAGGTGACAAGGTAGACGTTACCGCTACATCAAAGGGTAAAGGCTTCCAGGGTGCAGTCAAGAGACTTGGCCAGCACAGAGGACCTATGGCTCATGGTTCAAAGTTCCATCGTCATCAGGGTTCAAACGGTTCCTGCTCTACTCCTTCAAGAGTATTCAAGGGCAAGGGAATGCCTGGACATATGGGTTCAGTAAAGATCACAACACAGAACCTTGAGGTAGTAAGAGTCGATGCAGACCAGAACCTGATCCTTGTAAAGGGTTCAGTTCCGGGACCGAAGCAGTCACTCGTTACGATCAAGGAATCAGTAAAGGCATAAGGAAAGGAGGAACACAAGGATGGCTACAGTAACCGTAAAGAATGTTGACGGTAAGGAAGTCGGAACGATCGACCTTTCAGATGCCGTATTCGGAGTAGAAGTCAATGAGCATCTGGTACATATGGCAGTAGTTAATCAGCTTGCCAATAAGCGCCAGGGAACACAGAAAGCCAAGACCCGTTCCGAGGTTTCCGGAGGCGGAAGAAAGCCGTGGAGACAGAAGGGTACAGGACATGCAAGACAGGGTTCAACCCGTGCTCCACAGTGGACAGGCGGCGGAATGGTATTCGCACCGGTTCCAAGAGATTATTCATTCAAGATGAATAAGAAGGAGAAGGCAGGGGCTCTCAAGTCAGTGCTTTCAGACAAGGTAAATGAGAATCAGCTCGTAGTTCTTGATGAGCTCAAGCTCGATGAGATCAAGACAAAGAGATTCGCAGAGATCATGAGCAATCTCGGAGTTGATAAGGCATATGTCATTCTTCCTGAGAAGGACGATGTAGTATATGCTTCAGCAAAGAACATCCCGACAGTGAAGACCACACAGACCGGAGCAATCAGCGTATATGATGCCCTGAAGTACGGCACAGTGATCCTCACAAAGGACTCAGCAAAGAAGATTGAGGAGGCTTACGCATAATGGCAACAGTAAATTATTATGATGTCATCATCAAGCCGGTCGTTACAGAGAAGTCAATGGCAGGCATGGCTGACAGAAAGTACACCTTCTTAGTTCATCCGGACGCTAACAAGTTCCAGATCAAGGATGCGGTTGAGAAGATGTTCGACGGTACCAAGGTAGAGAGCGTTCATACGATCAATACTCATGGCAAGAACAAGCGTCGTGGAATGACTACAGGAAAGACAGCAGCTACGAAGAAAGCAATCGTAAAGCTGACAGAGGATTCGAAGGATATCGAGTTATTCTCAGGTCTTTAAAAAGGGGATAGGGTATAGGATATAGGATATAGGGAATGCCCTAACCCCTAACCCCTGTAATATACTCAGTAAAGAGTGAAAATAAAACAACCGAAAGGAGAAAAAATGGGCATTAAGTCATACAACCCATATACACCTTCCAGAAGAAATATGACAGGCTCTGATTTCAGCGAGATCACGAAGAAGACACCAGAGAAGTCATTACTGGATACAAAGAAAAAGAATGCCGGCCGTAATAATCAGGGTAAGATTACCGTAAGACATCACGGCGGCGGAAATCGTCAGAAGTACAGGATCATCGATTTCAAGAGAAGAAAGGATGATATTCCTGCAAAGGTTATCGGAATCGAGTACGATCCGAACCGTACAGCAAATATCGCTCTTATCTGCTATGCAGATGGAACAAAGTCATATATCCTTGCACCACAGGGACTTACAGATGGCATGACCGTTATGAGCGGCGAGAATGCAGAGGTCCGCGTAGGAAACTGCCTTCCGCTTGCAAATATCCCGATCGGTACCATGGTACACAACATCGAGCTTTATCCTGGAAAGGGCGGCCAGATGGTTCGTGCAGCAGGAAATGCAGCACAGCTGATGGCTAAGGAAGGAAAGTACGCAACACTTCGTCTTCCTTCAGGCGAGATGAGACTTGTTCTTCTTGAGTGCCGTGCTACAATCGGTATTCTTGGCAATGGAGATCATTCACTTGTCAAGATCGGTAAGGCAGGACGCAAGAGAAACATGGGAATCAGACCTACAGTCCGTGGTTCTGTCATGAACCCTAACGACCATCCACATGGTGGTGGTGAAGGTAAGGCACCAGTTGGACGTCCGGGTCCTTCTACACCTTGGGGTAAGCCGGCTCTCGGTCTCAAGACCAGAAATAAGCACAAGGCTTCCAACAAGCTTATTGTAAGAAGAAGAAACGGTAAGGGATTAAAGTAAGGAGGAATTTATGGCACGTTCACTGAAAAAAGGACCATTTGCCGATGAGAGTTTACTAAAGAAGATCGATGCTATGAACGCATCCGGAGATAAGTCAGTCATCAAGACCTGGTCCCGCCGTTCCACGATCTTCCCTTCATTCGTAGGACATACGATAGCTGTCCATGATGGCAGAAAGCATGTCCCGGTATATGTTACAGAGGATATGGTAGGCCATAAGCTCGGCGAGTTCGTAGCTACCCGTACATACAGGGGCCACGGCAAGGACGAGAAGAAGACAGGCGTAAAGTAATAAGACGAAAGGAGGATTTCAATCATGGCTAAGGGACATAGAACCCAGATCAAGCGTGAGAGAAATGAACAGAAAGATACAAGACCATCTGCAAAGCTTTCTTATGCAAGAATGTCAGTAACCAAGGCTTGCTTCGTACTTGATGCTATCCGTGGTAAGGATGTAGATACGGCTCTTGCAATCGTAATGTATAATCCAAGATACGCATCCAGCGTAATCGAGAAGCTTCTGCGTTCAGCAATCGCTAATGCAGAGAATAATAACGGACTCAGAAAACAGGACCTTTATGTAGCAGAGTGCTACGCAAACAAAGGACCTACAATGAAGAGAATCCAGCCAAGAGCACAGGGTCGTGCTTACAGGATCGAGAAGAGAATGAGTCACATCACCATCGTACTGGATGAGAAGAATTAAGGAGGAATACAATGGGACAGAAAGTTAATCCGCATGGGTTAAGAGTCGGCGTTATCGATGACTGGGATTCCAAGTGGTATGCCGAGGGCAAAGATTTCGCTGATTACCTTGTTGAGGATCACAAGATCCGTGAATTCCTCAAGAAGAAGCTTTACTCAGCAGGCGTATCAAAGATCGATATCGAGAGAGCCTCAGACAGAGTAAAGGTTGTAGTATATACAGCAAAGCCGGGTATCGTGATCGGTAAGGGCGGAGCTGAGATCGAGGCAGTAAAGAAGCAGCTTCAGAAGCTCACAGACAAGAAGCTTGTAGTAGATGTCAAGGAAGTAAAGCGTCCGGACAAGGATGCACAGCTCGTAGCAGAGAACATCGCACAGCAGCTTGAGGGCCGCGTAGCCTTCCGTCGTGCAATGAAGAGCTGCATCTCAAGAGCTATGAAGTCAGGTATCCAGGGTATCAAGACTACCTGCTCAGGACGCCTTGGCGGAGCAGATATCGCCAGATCAGAGTCATACAACGAGGGAACAATCCCACTTCAGACAATGCGTGCAGATATCGACTATGGATTTGCAGAGGCTGACACCACTTATGGTAAGGTCGGCGTAAAGGTCTGGATCTACAAGGGTGAGGTTCTTCCATCCAGGAAGAAGACCGCCGAAGAAGGAGGTAGAAACTGATATGTTAATGCCGAAGAGAGTAAAGCATCGTAAGCAGTTCCGCGGATCTCTCGCAGGAAAAGCTTTACGTGGCAATAAGGTCACACAGGGTGATTATGGTCTTGTAAGCCTTGACCCATGCTGGATCAAGAGCAATCAGCTTGAGGCAGCCCGTGTAGCAATGACCAGATATGTAAAACGTGGCGGAAAAGTATTCATCAAGGTTTTCCCGGATCACCCGGTTACAGCAAAGCCGGCTGAGACCCGAATGGGTTCAGGAAAAGGTGCTCTTGATTACTGGGTAGCAGTTGTTAAACCAGGCAGAGTTCTTTTCGAGATTACAGGTGTACCAGAAGACGTAGCAAAAGAAGCACTGCGACTTGCCGGGCATAAGCTTCCATGCAGATGCAAGATCGTCGCACGTGAAGGTTTAGAAGGCGGTGAAGCTAATGAAAACTAAGGATTTTCTTGAAGAGTTAAAAGGGCAGTCTGCCGATGAGCTTTCAGCAAAGCTTGTAGATGCAAAGAAAGAGCTTTTCAATTTAAGATTCCAGAATGCGACTAATCAGCTTGACAATACAAGCAGGATCAAAGAGGTGCGTCACAACATCGCCCGCATTCAGACCGTTCTGACACAGATCAACAATCAGTAATCAGAACTTGAATTGTGAAAGGATAACCAGATGGAAGAGAGAAATCTAAGAAAGACCCGTACCGGTGTTGTGGTCTCAGACAAGATGGACAAGACCATTACAGTCGCAGTCAGAGACAACGTCAGACACCCGCTCTACGGCAAGATCGTAAAGAGAACATACAAGCTCAAGGCTCATGACGAAAAGAATGAAGCTCACGAGGGCGATACGGTCCGTGTAATGGAGACCAGACCTCTGTCCAAGGACAAGAGATGGAGACTCGTTGAGATCATTGAGCGTGCTAAGTAAAGAAAGAGAGGAATCATTATGGTACAGCAGGAAACCAGATTAAAGGTTGCCGACAATACCGGTGCCAAGGAGCTCCTCACAATCCGTGTCATGGGCGGATCAACCAGGAGATATGCCAGTATCGGAGATATAGTAGTTGCTTCTGTCAAAGATGCAACACCCGGCGGAGTTGTCAAGAAGGGCGACGTCGTTAAGGCTGTTATAGTACGTACCGTAAAAGGCGTTCATCGTAAGGATGGTTCATACATCAAGTTCGATGACAATGCAGCCGTGATCATCAAAGATGACAAGACTCCGAGAGGAACCCGTATATTTGGACCAGTAGCAAGAGAGCTTCGTGATAAGCAGTTCATGAAGATCGTATCACTTGCTCCGGAGACACTTTAAGGAGGAAACCGATGGCATCACTTAAGATTAGAAAGGGTGACACAGTTCGTGTAATTGCTGGTGCTGATAAGGGCGCTGAAGGCAAGGTCATCGCTGTAGATCCTAAGAAACAGAGAATCACCATTGAGGGTGTTCACATGGTAAAGAAGCATGTGAAGCCTAATATGAGCAATCAGCAGGGCGGAATCGTTGAGCAGGAAGCTCCGATCGCTATTTCAAATGTTATGCTCCTCGTAAATGGCAAGACAACCCGTGTAGGCTTTAAGATGGATGGAGATAAGAAGGTCCGTTACGCAAAGGCTACCGGAGAGAATATTGACTAAGGAGGTTGAATCGTGAGCAGATTAAAGGATGAATACAAGAATACGATTGCTTCCGCAATGACAGAGAAGTTCGGCTACAAGAACCCGATGGAGGTTCCGAAGCTGGTTAAGATCGTAGTCAATATGGGTGTTGGTGAAGCAAAGGAAAACCAGAAGCTTCTTGATTCAGCAGTAGCTGATATGGAGGCTATCACAGGTCAGCATGCAGTGATCACCAGAGCCAAGAATTCAGTCGCAAACTTTAAGATCCGTGAAGGAATGGGAATCGGATGCAAGACCACACTTCGTGGCGACAAGATGTATGATTTCCTTGACAGACTTGTAAGCCTTGCACTTCCACGTGTACGTGACTTCCGTGGAGTTAATCCTGACTCCTTTGACGGCAGAGGAAACTACGCTCTTGGTATCAAGGAGCAGATCATTTTCCCTGAGATCGAGTACGATCAGGTCGACAAGGTCAGAGGAATGGACATCATTTTTGTTACAACAGCAAAGACCGATGAGGAAGCAAGAGAGCTTCTCCGTCTGTTCGGAATGCCGTTCGCTAAGTAATCAGGAGGAAAAAATGGCTAAGACATCAATGAAGGTTAAACAGCAGCGTAAGCCTAAGTACTCTACGAGAGCATATACACGCTGCAGGATCTGCGGCCGTCCGCACTCTGTACTTCGTAAGTACGGCATCTGCAGAGTCTGCTTCAGAGAGCTTGCTTACAAGGGAGAGATCCCTGGCGTAAGAAAAGCATCATGGTAACTCAGAACGCAGACAATTTTTAGGAGGAAAACATATCATGACAATGACAGATCCTATCGCAGATATGCTTACGAGAATCCGTAATGCTAATACTGCGAAACATGATACAGTAGACATCCCTGCTTCCAAGATCAAGGTCGCAATTGCTGACATCCTTGTAGATGAGGGATATATCGAGAAGTACGAGCTTGTAGATAACGGGACTTTCAAGGATATCCGTGTTACCATGAAGTACACAGGAAGCAAGAAGGACCGTATCATCTCAGGTCTCAGAAGAATCAGCAAGCCTGGTCTTCGTATTTATGCACCAAAGGATGAAATTCCACAGGTTCTCGGTGGACTCGGAATCGCAATCCTTTCAACAAACAAAGGAATCATCACAGACAAGCAGGCCCGCAAGGAGCAGGTCGGCGGCGAAGTACTCGCATTTGTCTGGTAACTAGGTAAGTTATGAGTTATGAGTTATGAGTTATGAGTTCTCTTTGGCGAAATGATATATGAACTGTCAGAGGGCGCTCACGACTCACAACTCGCAACTCGCAACTATACAAGCAATCACGTAGGAGGTACGGGCATGTCACGTATAGGAAGAATGCCAATCGCAATACCTGCAGGAGTTACTGTAGATGTTGCAGAAAATAATCATGTGACGGTAAAAGGTCCAAAGGGAACACTTGAGAAGACTCTTCCACAGGAGATGACAATCAAGGTAGAGGGCTCTTGCGTTACCGTTTCAAGACCAAATGATTTAAAGAAGATGAAGTCTCTTCACGGACTCACAAGAAGCCTTATCCAGAATATGGTACTTGGAGTTACAGAGGGATTTGAGAAAAAGCTTGAGATCAACGGAGTTGGTTTCAGAGCAGAGAAAAAGGGCAAGACATTAACTCTTCACCTTGGATTCTCACACCCGGTTGAGATGACAGACCCGGATGGGGTTGAGTCAGTTCTCGACGGAAATAATATCACTATCAAGGGTATAGATAAAGAAAAGGTCGGACAGTACGCAGCCGAGATCAGAGATAAGAAGAGACCTGAGCCATATAAGGGCAAGGGTATCAAGTATGCTGATGAGGTTATCCGTCGTAAAGTCGGTAAGACCGGTAAGAAATAAGTAAAGGAGGCAAGATCATGGTAAGCAAGAAATCAAGAGCATTAGTTCGTGAAACCAAGCACAGAAGACTTCGCCACACTCTTTCCGGTACAGCCGCAAGACCGCGTATGTCTGTGTTCCGCAGCAACAATCATATGTATGTACAGATCATCAATGATGAAGTTGGCAAGACTTTAGTATCAGCTTCCACACTTGACAAGGAAGTAAACGCTGATCTCAAGAAGACTAATGATGTAGCGGCAGCTGAGAAGCTTGGTTCAGTAATCGGCAAGAAGGCAGTAGATGCCGGAATCAAGGAAGTAGTCTTCGACAGAGGCGGATACATTTACGCCGGCAAGGTAAAGGCACTCGCAGATGCAGCCAGAGAAGCCGGACTGGATTTTTAAGGAGGAAGCATTAGATGAGACGTAATAATGATGAACGCGCTGAAAATGAATTCGACGATAATGTAGTCTCAATCAAGCGAGTTACCAAGGTAGTAAAGGGTGGCCGTAACATGCGTTTCACTGCTCTCGTAGTGATAGGCGATCATAATGGCCGCGTCGGTGCAGGCCTTGGAAAAGCAGCCGAGATCCCTGAAGCTATCAGAAAGGGTAAGGAAGCAGCTGAAAAGGCAATGGTAACAGTTGCGCTTGACGAGAATCACAGTATCTCTCATGATATAATCGGAAAGCACACAGGTGCAACAATTCTTCTCAAGAAGGCTCCGGAAGGTACAGGAATCATCGCCGGAGGTCCGGCACGTAGTGTCTGCGAGCTCGCAGGTATCCAGAATATCCGTACCAAGTCACTCGGATCTTCCAACAAGCAGAACGTTGTACTTGCAACTATAGATGCATTAAGCCAGCTTAAGTCCCCTGAAGAGGTAGCAAAGCTTCGCGGCAAGACCGTTGAAGAGGTTCTGGCATAAATTAGGAGGATAAAATGGCAGATAAGGTAAAAGTAACACTCGTTAAATCCCCTATCGGAGCTGTTCCGAAGAACAAGAGGATTGTTGAGGCTCTCGGCCTCCACAAGGTAGGACAGTCAAATGAGCTTCCTAATACTGATGCCACAAAGGGTGCAGTTCGCAAGGTAGCACATTTAGTTAAGGTAGAAGAGATCTGAATTTTAGAATAAGGAGGTGCCAGAATGGATTTATCCAGCTTAAAACCAGCTGAAGGATCAAAGCAGAGCAACAACTTCAGAAAAGGACGCGGACATGGTTCAGGAAATGGCAAGACTGCTGGTAAGGGCCAGAAGGGTCAGAAGGCCCGTTCAGGCGGCGGCGTAAGACTTGGATTCGAAGGTGGCCAGATGCCTTTATTCCGTCGTCTTCCAAAGCGCGGTTTCAAGAACGTGAATACAAAAGAATTCGTGGCGATCAATCTCTCAGTACTTGAGAACAAGTTTAATGATGGAGATGAGGTCACAGTAGATAAGCTCCTTGAGAGCGGCGCTATCAGCAAGGCTGCTGACGGAGTCAAGATCCTTGGCAACGGCGAGCTCACAAAGAAGCTTGACGTCAAGGTAAATGCATATTCAAAGAGCGCTAAGGAAAAGATTGAAGCCTTAGGTGGAAAAGCAGAGGTGATCTGATGTTTCGCACTATTCGTAATGCATTCAAGATAAAGGAGATCAGAAAGAGACTCTTCTTCACATTCCTGATGCTTATAGTTGTACGAATTGGATCACAGCTCCCGGTTCCGGGTGTAAGTGAGAATGCGTTCAACCAGCTGTTTGGAAATGTAGGAGATTCCCTGAATTTCTTCAATGCAATTACAGGTGGTTCCTTCGAGCAGATGTCAGTATTTGCTCTGAGTATCACACCATACATCACATCTTCCATTATTATCCAGCTGCTGACGATCTCATTCCCGAAGCTTGAGGAAATGCAGAGAGACGGCGAGGATGGAAGAAAGAAATTAAATCGTATCACCAGATATGTGACGATCGGTCTGTCAGTAATGGAAGCACTTGCACTGTCAATCGGCTTCGGAAGAAGCGGATATCTGTCACATTTCACATTCTGGTATGTGCTGATGCTCGTAGCTGCACTTACAGCCGGTGCATCAGCACTTATGTGGATCGGTGAGGAGATCACTCGTAAGGGTGTCGGAAATGGTATCTCGATCGTACTTGTGATCAATATCGTATCAAGACTTCCGCAGGATGTTACGACTCTCTTCAATCAGTTTATTAAGGGACAGACGATTGCAAGAGGTATCCTGATCGGAGTTATCATCGCAGCGATCATCATCGGTATCGTGGTTCTTGTAGTCATCCTTCAGTGTGCAGAGAGACGCATACCGGTCCAGTATTCAAGAAAGCTTGCTTCTAATGGCAGGAATTCCTATTCAGGAGCCAATAGCTCGTTCATCCCACTCAAGGTGAATACAGGCGGTGTTATCCCTGTCATTTTTGCACAGTCACTGATGCAGACACCTGTCATCATTGCAGCGCTTGCAGGAAAGTCTAGCGGTAAGGGCTTCGGATATACGATCCTGAACATGCTCTCAGAGAGCCACTGGTTCGATCCTGACAACTGGCTCTACACAATAGGTGCAGCAGTATATGTATTACTGCTTATCGCTTTTGCATATTTTTATACCTCTATTACCTTCAATCCGCTTGAGATTGCTGACAATATGAAGAAGAGCGGCGGCTTCGTACCTGGTATCAGACCTGGAAAGCCTACCAGTGATTATCTCCAGTCAGTGCTCAACAGCGTGATCTTTATCGGAGCAATCGGACTTACTATAGTATCACTTATCCCGATCATCCTGAATGGTATTACCAGTGCAGGAGTATCATTCGGTGGTACATCGATCATCATCGTAGTCGGCGTAGTAGTCGAGACGCTCAAGCAGATCGAGGGTGCTATGATGGTTAGAAACTACAAGGGCTTCTTAAGTGACTAAGAGTTCTGAGTTCTGAGTTATAAGTTACAAGTTAAAAGTTCTGAGTTCAGAGTAATAAGTTATAAGTTACAAGTTAAGAGTTCTGAGTTCAGGGTAGTAAGTTATAAGTTAATAGTTTTTAGTAACAATAATTTATACCTATGAACTTAGAACTAAAAACTTAGAACTTAGAACTAATAACTAATAACTATTAACTCTAAACTCTGAACTAAACAAGGAGGATTATAAACTATGAAAATAATCATGCTTGGTGCTCCGGGTGCCGGAAAGGGAACTCAGGCGATCAAGATTGCTGAGAAATACGGCATCCCTCACATCAGCACGGGAGACATTTTCCGTGCAAATATCAAGAACGGTACAGAATTAGGCAAGAAGGCCAAGGAGTACATGGACAAGGGAGCACTCGTGCCTGATGAGCTGACCTGCGATCTGGTTGTCGACAGGATCCATCAGGATGACTGCACCAATGGCTTTGTACTTGATGGTTTCCCACGTACTATACCTCAGGCAGAAGCACTTGATGCTGCTCTGTCAAAGGACAATGAGACGATGGATTATGCTATCGATATCGAGGTTCCTGATGAGAATATAGTGAAGCGTATGGGAGGACGTCGTGCCTGCGTGAATTGCGGAGCTACATATCATATAGTCAGTGCCCCACCGAAGGTGGAGGGCGTATGCGACCACTGTGGCGGAAATCTTACTATCAGAGATGATGACAAGCCGGAGACCGTACAGAAGAGACTGACCGTATATCATGATCAGACACAGCCTCTGATTGATTATTACAGGAAGGCAGGAATCCTTCATTCAGTTGATGGTACGAAGCCTCTTGACGATGTGTTTGCTGACATAGTAAAGGTGCTCGGCTGAAATGACATTGCTTATGGGACGCTCCCTGGCAGGTCATGACAAAGGCCAGGTATATGTCGTGATCCGTGAAGATGATGGCTTCTGCTATCTGGCAAACGGTACGACAAAGACAATTGATTCACCCAAGAAGAAGAAATACAGGCACCTTCAGCTGATAAAGAAAATGCCGGCAGAGGTGCAGCAGATTTCTGATGAGGAAAATGATCTGACGGATCTCTTGATAAAGAGAGTGATTAAGATATACACAGGTCTTTATGAAGAGAAAAAGACCAAGGAGTAATGAATGTCAAAAGCAGATGTTATAGAAGTAGAAGGCAGAGTAATAGAAAAGCTTCCTAATGCGATGTTTTCCGTAGAGCTCGAGAACGGACACCAGATACTTGCTCATATAAGCGGTAAGCTCAGGATGAACTATATCCGCATACTGCCTGGTGACAAGGTCACCATTGAGATGAGTCCGTATGATCTGTCAAAGGGCAGGATAATCTGGAGAGATAAGTGAGCCTTGGATTTGTATTTCTAAAAATACATATTATAATGTTGAATATCTATAAGCGAGCGTGTATAATATTACACGGTCGCTTTTTTTATGGGTTTAGTATGCCCAGATATAAAGCGATAGGTAAGTTGAAGGTTTTATCAGACTAATAACTTACAACTATTAATTTTACAGAAAGGAGTCGTCAATATGAAGGTCAGATCCTCAGTTAAGCCTATGTGCGAGAAGTGCAAGGTCATCAAGAGGAAGGGTAAGATCCGCATTATCTGCGAGAACCCTAAGCACAAGCAGAGACAGGGCTGATGCACCTTATCTCTTAATGTATTCTATGGCGGCTGATAGAAGCAGATAGTTCAGAACTCTGACTTCAGAGCTTTATGGGAAGACCTGCTTTCTATAACATAAATACATTCAAATGGCCAGTCATGAGCTGATAACTAAAGCCTTAGAACTAAGAACTCATCACTGACGCAAGCATCGCTCCCACATACATACCGAGGGAGCCTGATTCCGCAGAAGGCGGGGTCGATGTCGTTTGACAGTTACTAAGAAAATAAGATTAGAATTAGAAGGAGTAAATACACATGGCTCGAATCGCAGGTGTAGATTTACCGAGAGAAAAGAGAATCGAGATCGGACTTACCTATATCTATGGTATTGGCAGAGTTACAGCTGATAACCTTCTCGAGAAGGCTGGAGTTGATCCTGATATCAGAGTTAAGGATCTTACAGATGATGATGTCAAGAAGATTTCAGACGTTATCGATGAGGAGGGAATTCTTGTAGAAGGAGATCTCCGTCGTGACACAGCACTCAATATCAAGCGTCTTCAGGAGATAGGCTGCTACAGAGGTATCCGTCACAGAAAGGGACTTCCTGTCCGTGGCCAGAAGACCAAGACCAATGCGCGTACACGCAAGGGACCAAAGAGAACTGTAGCAAATAAGAAGAAGTAATTTCTTCTCAGAATTCTGACAAATAGAAAGGTAAATATAATGGCTAAAGCAGTAAAGAAGTCTTCAAAGAGACGTGAAAGAAAAAACGTTGAGCATGGCCAGGTACATATTCAGGCATCTTTCAATAACACAATCGTTACTATTACAGATGCACAGGGCAACGCATTAAGCTGGGCTTCAGCAGGCGGACTTGGTTTCAGAGGCTCAAGAAAGTCAACCCCTTATGCTGCACAGGTAGCAGCAGAGACCGCAGCAAAGGCAGCCCTTCCACACGGCCTCAAGAACGTAGACGTATTCGTAAAAGGACCAGGATCAGGCAGAGAAGCAGCTATCCGTGCTATCGCAGCTTGTGGCATCGATGTAGTATCAATCCGTGACGTTACACCGGTTCCTCATAATGGATGCCGTCCACCAAAGCGCAGAAGAGTCTGATTGAAAGGAAGGTACAGTACAGATGGCAGTTAATAAGACACCAGTTCTCAAGAGATGCAGATCATTAGGATTAGAGCCAGAACAGCTGGGCGTACACAAGAAGAGCAAGCGTAAGCCTCTTCACCAGGGACGTAAGCCGACCGAGTACAAGCTGCAGCTCAGAGAGAAGCAGAAGGCAAAGTTCATTTACGGCGTACTTGAGAAGCCGTTCAGAAATTATTATGAGAAGGCAGCCAATATGAAGGGCATGACAGGTGAGAACCTTATGCGTATGCTCGAGAGCCGCCTTGATAATGTCGTATTCCGTATGGGTCTTGCAAGAACCCGTCGCGAAGCACGACAGATTGTTGGTCACAAGTTCATTCTTGTCAATGGCAAGAAGGTAAATATTCCTTCATATCAGGTGAAGGCTGGAGATGTTATCTCTCTCAGAGAGGGAGCAGCATCAATGCAGAGATTCAAGGATATTGCAGATGCTACCAATGGCGTTGCAATACCTGAGTGGATCGACTATGATGCTGACAAGAGCACAGGTACGATTAAAGAGCTTCCAGACAGGAGTCAGATCGATGTTCCTGTAAATGAAATGCTTATTGTCGAGCTGTATTCTAAGTAAGTTGAAAGTTCACTACTACAGGAATCAACTAATACGGAGGACACAAATTGTTCGAATTTGAAAAACCTAAGATCACGGTTGAAGAAATCAGTGAAGACAATAAGTATGGAAGATTCGTTGTGGAGCCGCTGGAGCGAGGATATGGAACTACTCTGGGGAATTCACTCAGAAGAATCATGCTTGCATCACTTCCAGGAACCGCAGTCAGCCAGATAAAGATAGACGGTGTGCTTCATGAGTTCTCATCAATCCCTGGCGTAAAAGAGGATGTCACGGAGATAGTTCTCAATGTCAAGCAGATCGCACTCAGTTCATCTGAGCTCATTGCAGATCACCGTACTGCAAGACTTGATTTCGAGGGAGAAGGAACTGTACACGCATCAGATATAAGCTTTGGTGATGACATCGAGGTCATCAACCCCGATCTCGAGATCGCACATCTGAATGGCGGGAAGCTTGGAATGGATCTGATGATCACATCCGGAAGAGGATGGGTCAGCTCAGACAAGAACAAGAAGGAAGATACGCCAATCGGTGTGATAGCAATAGATTCCATCTATACGCCTATCGAGAGGGTCAATATGAAGGTAGAGAATACCCGTGTAGGTCAGGTGACTGACTATGACAAGCTGACACTCGAGGTATGGACAAATGGTGCTATCAGACCAGATGCTGCAGTATCCTATGCCGCAAAGGTAATGTCTGAGCACCTTGCTCTGTTCATCAATCTTTCAGAGGTGGGTAAGGATGCCAGCGTAATTGGCGATGACAGTTCATCAGCAGGTCCGCAGGTAAGCGAGGATATGCCTATTGAGGATCTCGAGCTGACAGTACGTTCATTCAACTGTCTTAAGAGAGCAAATATCTCTACAGTAAAGCAGCTGCAGGATATGACTCCGGATCAGCTCCAGAAGGTAAGGAATCTCGGACGCAAGTCTCTTGATGAGATCATGGCAAAGCTTGATGAGCTTCATCTGAGTCTTCGTCAGTCAGAAGAGTAAAGTTATTAAGTCTGCGTCGTAAAGCCGGGCAGGTGGATGCAGGCCGCCCGTAAATACTACGGAGTCCGTAAGACCATAAGAGCGGGATTCCGACAGCCACAGGAGGTTAGAAGATGGCAACAAGATATCGTAAATTAAGCAGAACAAGCTCACAGCGTAAGGCACTTCTCCGCAACCAGGTGACACAGCTTATCTGGCACGGACGTATCGTTACTACTGAGGCCAAGGCCAAGGAAGTAGCAAAGATCGCAGAGGGGCTTATTGCTCTCGCAGTCAAGGAGAAGGACAACTTCGAAGAGGTAACTGTTCAGGCAAAGGTACCAAAGAAGGATGCCGAGGGTCACAGAGTCAAGACCGTCAAGGACGGCAAGAAGGTTACAGAGTATGTGACCGAGGAGAAGAAGATCAAGAAGGACAATCCTTCACGTCTTCATGCACGTCGTCAGATCATGAAGGTTCTCTATGATGTGACAGATAAGGGCGACAAGAAGTCTGAGACAAAGAAGGTAGACCTTGTAGCAAAGCTCTTTGATGAATATGGTCCTAAGTACGCCGGAAGAAACGGTGGATATACCCGTATCATCAAGATCGGCCAGCGTAAGGGTGACGGCGCTCTTGAGGTCGTACTTGAGCTTGTATAAGTAAATACGATTATAGCAACATTGAGGCTGCGAGTGCTTGTCACTTGCAGTCTTTTTTGAAATAAGGAGAAGTATCATGGATGAAAACATTCTCGAACTCAGATCAGTGACAAAGAGCTATGTTCCGGGGATCAATGTCATAGAGAATATGAATCTGTCAATACGCAGGGGAGAGCTCGTGACATTCTTAGGTCCCTCCGGCTGTGGCAAGACCACCACGCTTCGTATGATAGGAGGCTTCGATCTGCCGGATTCAGGAGAGATCCTGCTGCATGGACAGGACATAGGACAGCTCCCTCCGAATGAGAGACCGATAAATACAGTCTTTCAGAAATATGCACTCTTCCCATTTTTAAATATATATGACAATATAGCATTCGGACTCAGACAGAAGAAAATGGATAAGGACCTTATCCGTCAGAAGGTCAGGCATGCGCTTACTGTGGTTGATCTGGAGGGATTTGAGAAAAGAAGCATTGATTCACTGTCCGGAGGTCAGCAGCAGCGTGTGGCGGTAGCAAGAGCGATCGTGAACGAACCTGAGATACTTCTGCTTGATGAACCGCTGTCGGCGCTTGATCACAAGATGCGTCTTGAAATGCAGGCAGAGATCAGGAATATGCATGACAATCTCGGCATGACGTTTATCTATGTGACTCATGACCAGGAGGAGGCCATGAATCTGTCTGACCGGATCGTGGTAATGGCAAATGGTGTGATCCAGCAGGAGGGTGCACCTGAGGAGATCTATGACAGGCCGGCAAATATTTTCGTAGCGGACTTCATCGGGACGAGTAATATTTTTGCCGGAGTCGTGACTGACAAGAGACGTGCAAGATTTGCCGGGGTTACGTTCAAGACAGATACAGAGCTTCCTGCTGGTACCAGGATAGAGGCTATGATACGTCCTGAGAATGTGGAGATCACCTATCCGAATGATGCGGCAATCACGGCTACTGTCACAGGTGATATCTACAAGGGAGCATATCACGAGATTACAGCAGAGTTTGGCAAATATGAAGTCACTGCTTATTACAGAAAGCACGAAGAGGTGGGCAGCCAGATCGGAATTAACTTTCCTCGTGACTCTATACATCTGATGCCACACGATATGGATACGAATGTATTTGAAGGAATTATGAGCGAGGATGGCAGTGTGGATTTCACTTATTTCACGCTCGCTCCTTCTGCTGATCAGATACCGGCAGCAAAGGCCGGATCTAAAGTCACTGTATCATTCGAGCCTGCAGATGCAGATCTGTCAGACGATGAAGAGGCCGGATTTACAAGAGGCAACATTGATACGATCATCTATATCGGCGATCACTACACCTACATAGTCCGTGGTGACAATGATGAGGAGTATTACGTCGATGATGACTGGCTGTGGAATATGGGAGACCGTGTCAGCATACTTGTGGACCAAAAGCATCTGAAATGGAAAGCATGAGGGATGGCGTATGAAGTTTAAACGAAGTGCACTATCGATTCCATATGTGATCTTTCTGATAGTATTTGTGATGGCCCCGCTGGCAGTTGTACTGATCTTTGCCTTCACGAATGGGAGCGGTCATTTCACACTCGGGAATTTCTTTGGGTTTTTCAAGAGTTCCAGAACAATTGCGACACTGGTATACAGCCTTTTCGTAGCCTTTGTGACGACGGTCATCTGTCTTCTGATCGCATATCCGACAGCAATGGCACTTGCAAGAAGTGGTTTTAAGCGCAAAAATATCCTTCTGATCCTTGCAATAGTTCCGATGTGGATCAATTTCACACTCAGGATCACTGCAATGAAGGAGGTCCTAGATGCCATAGAAGGCAATCTCGCATACTATCCGTTCCTCAATACGATAATAGGACAGGTGTATGATTTCCTGCCATTCATGATACTGCCGCTCTTTAATGTGCTCGATGAGATGGATATGTCGCTGCTGGAGGCTGGAAGAGATCTCGGAGCGAGCAGGCACAGCCTTTTTAGATCAGTCATTCTTCCGCTATCTATGCCGGGCATCATGAGCGGTATCACGATGGTCTTTCTTCCGGCAATGACGAACTACGTAGTACTCGATATGCTGTACAATTCGACGTATATCATGGGAAGCCTTATAGGCAGCTATTTCAACGCGTATGACTGGCATAACGGATCGATGATATCAACGATCCTGCTGCTTCTGATAGTTCTGTTTACCATGCTTGAAAAGAAGGGGGCTAAGCGATGAAGAAAAAGAAGACTCTCCCGGTAGTATGGCTTGCAATAGTATACTGCTTTCTGTATCTGCCTATAGTTCTTCTGGCGGTATACAGTTTCACAAGCGCATCAATGATAGGGCAGGCCGGTCATTTTTCTCTGAAGAATTACAGGACCCTGTTCATGACACCTGACCTTCGGGGGATGATAATCGGTACTCTCGTGCTTGCTCTTGTCGTAGGAGTACTGTCCACGATTCTGGGTACATTTGGTGCAATCGGTGCCTTTTATAGCAAGAGAAAAAACAGGGCAGTGATTGAGCTGATGAATCAGGTACCGGTAGTAAATGCTGATGTTGTGACGGGGTTCTCTATGTGCATCCTTCTCGTGGTTGTGCTTGGGGTAAATAAGGATACATATATCCCGCTTGTAGCCGGGCAGATGGCTCTGTGTACTCCTTTTGTATATCTGCAGGTGATGCCTGCACTCACACAGATGGATCCGAATATGTATGAGGCAGCACTGGATCTGTACTGCAACCCGCGGGAAGCGATATTCAAGGTGGTTCTGAGAAAGCTGGCACCGTCAATCGGCTCAGGCTTTTTCACAGCGGTGACGCTTTCGATGGATGACTATTTTGTCACGACATATACGAAGCCGGCTGTTTTTGATACCATATCTACATATACGGTCAATGCCACCAAGGGCGCCCAGACAGAGATCAAGACAGCCCTGTGGGCATTGTCGGCGCTTATATTTTTTATAGCGACAGCAGTAGTTATCATTGCAAATGTCAGAGGAAAGGAGAGCGCTGAATGAAAAAAATAATTGCCCTGCTTGCTGTTTCGGTCCTGATCCTTTCAGGGTGCGGTGCAACAGATGAGACAGCTCCTGTATCCGATGATGTGATAACACTTCGTATTGCCAATTCAGAAGAGTATATCGATGAGGGCGGCTGGGACGCAGATGAGACAATAGAGCTCGAAGATGGGCAGAAGATCCGAGGTGTGGACTCGCTTGTGAGCGATTACGAGAAGTGGTATCAGGAGAAGTACGGCAAGAGAGTACGCGTGCTCTATTCGACATATGGTACGAATGAGGATCTGTACAATCAGATGACACTCGGCAATTCATTTGATCTCGTATGCCCTTCTGAGTACATGATCATGAAACTCATGAGAGAAAAAAAGCTCGAACCGCTGTCTGACGATTTCTATGATAAGAGTCAGATATATAATTACTATGCAAAGGGAGTCTCACCATACATTTATAGGCGCATGCGCTCTCTCACAGAAGGCACAGAGACTCTGAGTGACTATGCAGCAGGCTATATGTGGGGAACGCTTGGAACGGTCTATAATCCGACTGTAGTGAGCGAAAAGGATGCCTCATCATTTCAGATTTATCTGAACCAGAAGTACAGAAAGCGTATCACTATAAAGGATTCGGTCAGGGATACATATTTTGCAGGCCTTGCCATTGCAAAAGAAAAAGACTTAGCCGTACCTGATCCTGATTATGCATCTATTCTCAATGATACTTCACAGGATACTGTTGACAAGGTGCAGGACATCATTACCGATATGCGTGAAAATGCATATTCCATGGAGACTGATACAGCCAAGCAGGATCTGGTGACACAGAAGGCCGATGCATCGCTGCAGTGGTCAGGTGACGGAGTATTTTCCATGGATCAGGCAGAGGAGGACGGACTTGACCTGTGCTATGCAGTGCCTGAAGAAGGCAGCAATCTGTGGTTTGACGGATGGGTCATGATGAAGAACGGGATCAATGGAGATGCTGATAAAAAGCAGGCAGCCGAAGCTTTTATCAACTATATATCAAGGCCTGATTCAGTGATCAGGAATATGTACTATATCGGATATACGTCTGCCATTACAGGCGGCGATGATGATTCGATTCTTGAATATCTGAAGTATACCTATGGATCTGATGAGGATGATGCAGTAGATTATGATGTGAGCTATCTCTTTGATAAAAAGGCAGTCATCCGGACGTCGCCTGACCAGCTGAAGAGACAGCTGTATGCCCAGTATCCGACTGAGGATGTACTGTCGAGATGTGCAGTCATGAAATGTTTTTCAGACAGCGCCAACGGGCGAATCTCACAGATGTGGACGAATGTCCGCTGCTACAGATTCCCATGGGAGAGATGATCATTTTTCCTTGCGGACGACTTCGAGGCCGACGGTGATATTGCGCTTTTCGCCGAGGAAGTCAATTGCGAGGATGGCGATACGCTTGTGGCGGTCTATCTTTACGACCTGGCCCTCATGGCCGCGGAGCGGGCCGTCTGTCACGTACAGGCGGTCTCCCCTGATGTATCCGAGAGAGGCCTTGATGACATGATCATGGTCGGAGAGCTCTGTCACGATCTTCTCGTCCTCTTTTGACAGAGGGATGATATACTCGTTGTCACGAAGCAGCTTCACGTATTTGAAGATGGTCTTCCCGAGCGAGCTGCGGAGCCTGTTGTAGAGCTCTTTCGGCTGGTCAGAAGTGATGAACAGATACCCGAAGAACATCGGCACCAGGACTCTCTGCCAGGTGCCGTTTATTTTTCTCATGTGCTCTGTGACAGGCATGAATACCTCTTCGCCGTCGAGGAGCACATTGTCTCTTATTGCGTTTCGCACCTTCTCTATGTAGCGCGTATCAGTCTGAATACAAAACATAATGCAGATATTATATCTCAATCGGCTTTTTTCCACAAGGCTGTTGCAGGATGCATGAGAAACCGGTAAAATATTTTTTATGAAAAAGAATGATGTTTTTGAAATTGAGATCACAGGTCTGGGCAAGGATGGCGAAGGAATAGGCCATTTCAACGGCCAGACTTTTTTTATAAGCGGCTCGCTACCCGGAGATGTCGTGATGGCTTCTGCAACGAAGCTCAAGAAGACGTACGGATATGCGAGGATTCTTGATATTATTCAGCCATCTGCCGACAGGGTGGAGTCAGTCTGCCCGGTATCAGACAGATGCGGCGGGTGTTCACTGCTCAACTATTCATACAGTGCACAGCTTCGTATGAAGGATGCGCTGGTAGAAGACGACCTCGTGCGTATCGGCGGCTTTGACAGAGCCTTTATTGAAAAAATAAAGGAGCCTGTCATCGGTATGGAAAATCCTCTTCGCTACAGGAACAAGGCACAGATACCTGTTGGAGAGCGCTCTGACGGGAAAATTGTCACCGGCTTCTATGCCAGACATTCACACCGCATAGTGGAACCTGACGGGAAGACGGGATGCATGATCGGATCTCCTGACAATGAAGAGATCACTCATGCTGTGAAATCATGGATGTATGAGAACAGGATCCATTCGTATGATGAGACGACTGGAAAGGGGCTTGTCAGGCATATTCTGATTCGCCATGGAGTCCATACTGGTCAGGTCATGGTCTGTCTCGTGATCAATGGACGGTCGATTCCTGCGGCAGACAATCTGGTCGACAGACTGACTGCTGCATGTCCTGATATTACGAGTATCTGTATCAATATCAATAAAAATAAAGGAAATGCCATCCTTGGAGAGCGCACAGAATGCATCTGGGGAGAACCGACGATCACTGACCGGGTAGGTGACATATCTTTCGATATCTCTGCAAAGTCGTTCTTCCAGGTGAACCCTGTACAGATGGAGAGACTTTATTCCAGAGCGCTGGAATATGCAGATCTGAAGGGGAACGAGAATGTATATGATCTGTATTCGGGCATTGGAACGATATCACTTTTTCTTGCGAGGAAGGCAGGACATGTGACAGGTGTCGAAGTGGTTCCTGATGCGGTAAAGGATGCTGTGAGAAGTGCCAGGCTCAATGGCTTTTCCAATACGAATTTCTATACCGGGCGTACTGAAGATGTGCTTCCCAAGCTTGTCGCACAGGGGCGTCCGGCAGATGTGATAGTTCTTGATCCGCCAAGAAAAGGAGCGGAGAAGGAGGTTCTTGACACCATCCTTTCTGTCGCTCCTTCAAAGATTGTATATGTGAGTTGTGATCCGGCAACTCTCGCGAGAGATCTGAAGATCCTCTGCTCAGGGGGATTGTATGAGTTGAAAAAATATACGCCGGTCGATCAGTTCCCTGAGACCATGCATGTTGAGACGGTAGTTTTGCTGTCAAAGGTGAACACATATAAAGAGTAAAAGTATTGATTTCAAAGGCTTATTCGGGCACTATCGTTAAACGGTAGATTGGGCCCTGGATAAGCCTTTTCTTTTTGTGGCAAAATAGCCTTAGTAGGAACTGGTCCATTGCGGAGGGTTGACACTTCACTATGGTTATTGAAAAAGTGCATACAGTTCAACGATAGGTTTTTGTTGCCAAAAACTACTAAATGGGTTAAAATTTTAAGCACCTCATAAGAAGGTTCCATTCCCGTATATCGGTGGTTCTCCCAAACCACCATCCAAACAATTCATGCGTAGTTTATTCCCGCCTGCGCATCACGTACCGACTCGGTACAGAAGTTTCAGTTAAGACAAAAAATTAAAAATGCAAAGGAGGATTTAGTTGTTCACGAGAAAAGAATTAAATTATTTACGTGACCCTTATTTTAGGATCATCAGAGAAGAAGACCAGTATATTGAAGTACAGTCATGTAATACCGGTCACTGCTGGACTGTGTTTAAGAACCAGTTTGAGGCCCAGTATAAGATTACGCTCTATCACAAGCATAAGTTCAAAGACCCGTACTATCACAAGCATAGACAGTGCAGAACGGTCATAAATGCCATTGAGCAGATAAAGAGTCATGACGAATATGTTCTTGAACAGGAAGCTTTGAAAAAAGAACGTGAATCAAAAGCTACGGAACATGCTGCTCGTCATTTGAAGGTTCATCAGAGTAGCGGCTACAAGTATAAGCC
>SAMEA3663054__coassemble_638_pt1 | contig 23826 bp, 21 predicted proteins | sample SAMEA3663054__metabat2_high_PE_006 | metagenome-assembled genome bin SAMEA3663054 (sample SAMEA3663054) | pig gut metagenome | biome: pig gut; feature: pig-associated habitat; material: faeces | place: France | collected 2012 | reverse complement strand
TTCCAGCGGCGGCAAGTCTTTATAGGGGTTATCTCTCATGCGTTCCCTCCATTTTTTGCTTTTGCCGTTCTCCCCAAAAAGGCTTCCTGCCCCATTCCTGCGGCGTGTTCCGGCGTTGGCACGCTCCCCATAACTTCGGGACAACTTGTCCCGAAGTGACCTCTGGACAAAGTGTCCAGAAGTCCGGCTCCTTGCGGTGCTTCCCCAGCCGGGGTATTCCTTTTCAGACGGTCATTTGGTTTTCAAGGTGCTGTCCATCGATGAACTAATCTAAGTCTACACCGAAATGCTCACCCGTCCCGTATATCCAAAAGGTGGGAAATCAACTTAAAAAACAGGCTATTTCCACGCTCTCGGAATTGTGATAAAATGAAAAAAACGAAAGTAAATGGCGAGGCGAATTGTCATGAAAAGGGTTAGCATACAAATGGTTGATAACACTGTTTCATCGGAATGGTGGAAAACAATTATCCACCATTTTCTTAGGGTGGGGGATAACTTTGAGTTGCGATGTTGGGAGGAAGAAACTCAAGAAATTTTGCAGGCAGAACGATACGGTGTAGCAACAACGGAGGGTCATGAAGTATCCATAAAAGGCGTTATTGTAGATGAGCTATTATTAGAATTGATGGAAGAAACTCCAACAGACAAAGAAATCTACAATAAAATGACAAAGTATTTTACTATCAATGTAAAGAATGAACTATGCAATATTTGCAGTGAGCACTACGGAACAGAAATGTATATCGTAATATATTCTGATGTGGATGTATTGTTTTTTGAACAGGTGATGAAACAATACTCTGATGACTGTTTCAGTATCGGAGAATGGTAATAAGAAAACGCAGACTTATTTTTTGTCGGGCAGAAAAGGAGGGAGAGCATGGAACTATCCATACCAGAACGCTTAAAAGACCTGCGTGTAGAGCGTGGCTTGACGCTGGAACAGCTTGCGGAGCAGACACACCTATCCAAATCTGCTTTAGGCAGCTATGAGGGTGATAATTTTAAGGACATCAGCCACTATGCCCTTATTCAGTTGGCAAAGTTTTATGAAGTGTCCGTTGATTATCTACTGTGCCGTTCTGAAACAAAAAATCACCCAAACGCCGATCTTGCAGACCTGCGTTTGAGTGATGATATGATTGAACGATTGAAAAGCGGGCTGGTGGACAACTCCCTGTTATGCGAACTGGCAGCGCACCCGGATTTTCCACGGTTCATGGCTGACCTTGAAATCTATGTGAACGGTATAGCAGGAAAGCAGGTGCAGGGGGCAAACGCTATTGTGGACGCTGTGAGCGCAAGGATTATGAAACAGCACAATCCCGGCTTGACCGACCCGCAGTTACGGCAGCTTATCGCCGCCCATATTGACGACGACAGCTTTTGCCGCTATGTAATACAGCAGGATATAAACAAGATAGCCCTTGACCTGCGGGAAGCCCACAAGGACGATTTTTTCAGCGTCCCAGAGGACAACCCGCTGAAAGAATTTTTGCAGACCGCAGACGAAGCTGCCAGCCTGGACAGCGACCCGGAACAGGCGGCTATGGCCTTTATCTGTAAGCGGCTCAAGCTGAATTATGGGAAGCTGTCCGAGGAAGAAAAGAAGTGGCTGAAAAGGATTGCACAGAAGTCGGACTTGCTGAAAAATCCAAACCCACAGCGGGGAAGAAAGTGAGTAAAACTGAAAGGAAATTGTAGATGGAGATAATACAAATAATTATTCTTGTCCTACTGATATATCTTGTCATAATTCTTTTGATTTCGTTTATACGAGCATTGATAGCAGTAAGGAAAGGCGTTTCATGTGCCAAGAAAAAGTTCAAAGAAACATTTTGGACTTTCTTTTCAGAGTTACTTAACCCTCTTAATTGGTTGGATTTTTTCTGATGAAAAGTAAGATGAGATTTACGGAGGTTAAGCTGGTATGATTTTTGACTTTAGCCCTTGGCAACTGGATGTTGATGTTGACTTAACAAAACAACTATATAAAGAAGCTGACTATTCTACTGATAAAACTGCAAATGCAGAGTTCATTGACAATCTATTGCCAGACCAGCAACTGTTTTTTAACTCCTTAGGAGTTGACTTGACTAAAGTGGAGATTGATAAAGCTACTTATGAGATACCAGAAGGTCAAGAATTACCTGCCTCAATAATAAATAGGCTGTCTGTAAACTTTTTAATGAGAGGGAAAATACTGGCGTTACCCAAATTCCAAAAGGATCTTTATTCCGATGAAGAAGTTTTTGGTGACAATTTCCCAAAATCTATAAAAGTATCAACTGATGATGAGGAGTACATAAAAACTTTTGACAATGGAATAGGTATAGGCATTGTATTTAAGCACCCTTGTTTTCATTTTGATGATGAAAAATTCAGAAACTGGGATTGCGGATATATATTAGGAAGTATTTTGATTATGAATGATATGAAAAAATGAGCTGCACTTGAAAAATTTCCCTTTATCGAGAAGATAGCAAAGCCAGCCGAGCCAGTCAACGGTCAAGAATAAACGGCGCATTTTATGCGCCGCCGTTGACAATCCCGCCCGTCTTTGCTGATGGGTAATCAAGGCGGGAAAGCCCTAAAATGGCTTCCCGCCCATTTCAATTTTGAGGAAGAAAACTCCCAAAATCAAAAAGAGTGCGGCCAAGCACTTTGAGGGATTGGCTGCCTTGTCTGCCCGTTCAGCGGGACGGAGGGCGGCGGTCAAGACCGGGTATAAACCCGTTCATTTCAGCCTTGACGGTTGCCCGCTATCCTGCTACTTTGCCGGGAGTGTGGCCACAACTTCGGGACATTTTGTCCACAAGTCGGAGCGTAGGACAAGGGACGGGGGCTTTCATATCCCTGCCGTCGTTCTCTGAAAACAGCCCGATTTTTTGTTCATTCCCATTCACAAAAAGTCAGCCTGTTTTCCTGCCAGAGCAAGCGGGGCGCAAAAAGCACCGCGCCCCGTTTCCTCCGTCAGCCACGCCAGCAGGTATAACACACTACACTTTGCAAGCAAAGTCGTGTGCCAAATGGGGGCAAGCCCCCTTTGGAAACCCCCACAAGAAAAGGCGGTACGCTACCCCTCCATGGGGCGCATACCGCCTTTTCTTGTTATCCAGCCCTCCGGCTGTATCGGTTGAGCAAAAGTCAGCGTGGGATTGGTGTGGTATCTTTAACTATGTGAAACTCCGGTCTCCCATTTTGATATCGCCCGGTCACTGATTCCAAGCTTCTCGGCAAGGACTGCCTGAGTCAAGCCCTGTTCCTTCCTGCAGGATGCTATGAATTTTCCAATTTTAATTTGATCCATATCGGGCACCTCCTTTCATGGCTCAAGTATAGCCGGTATCATCGTATTATTACACGAACCATAAGTTGATTTCCTGCAACTCTACCGTTGGTTGAGTCTAGAAAAGCTCGTTATACTCCTTTGTCAACTACGACACCATACAGTCCCAGCATAGCACCCAAAAATCCTACGATCATACTGATCCATTCTTTTTTCTTTCCCATAATTTTCTCCTCGCCAAATTCCTATTTATATCTTGGAATACCTATCTTGTCTTCTTCCAAGTGGCTTTGAAATCAGTAGCGATTATATCCATTTCTCATTAGCACAATTTCGTTACTTAGTGTATCATATTTGGAATTCTTTGAAAACAGAAAAGCCGTCCCGATAGTCCGAGATGGCAAAATACTGTCAATATTAGTAACAGAGCCAAATGGTGTCCCGGATCTCCTTATTCACACCCTTCAGGGCATTGGAGAGTTTAGTGGTATCGCCGTCTAGCTTAATGGTTATGCCCTTGATACGATCTGCCATAGCTCATCACCTCCTGAAAATTGGCATGAAAAAAGCACCGGCTCATCACCGATGCTCAACACGATTTTTACCTTATTTCAGAAACTCTCCCGGAGAAACAATTCGGGGATCTGTAATTCCTGACTCAAGAAAGTCTTTATCTCCAGTCAAAATCACATCGGCGCCTGATGCAACTGCCGCCCTGAAGATTGGACGATCCTTTTCATCCCGGATTTTCTGTTCGTCTACTATTTCTAATTCTGGAACCTTTACGATTGTGACTGCTGTCATTAGCATAGACAGAAATGTATTTAGCACGGATATCTTTTCCGGCATTTTTCTCTTAAATACTTTCTTCAGTTCATCAATATTAATCTCGCATACAATCGCATCATTGGGTTCTGTTAGTGCCTTGTAAAGAGCACTTGCAGGAGTGCTTCCGGGAAAAAGTGCTGCTGAGAACAGGACGTTGCTGTCAATAAATACCTTCATCCTCAATCCTCATCTCTAATAGACTTCATCAGATCGTTAACATCCTGTTCCGATTCAAGCCCCAGCTTTTCTGCTTCACCTTTAAGCTGATCCTGCAAGTATTTCATTGCAAAAACAGCTGAGTTCACAACAGTGACCTTTCCATGATCAACCACAAATGTCACACGGTCCCCATTACCAACGCCCAGAGCCTCTCTGACATCTTTGGGTATTGTCACCTGTCCTTTCGACATTACCTTAGCATCATCCGTAAAAGTGCTCTTATATAATGTTGCATCCATAACATTCGCCTCCCTTCGCTATAATAAAAGTAGGGTATTTCCTACTTTTATTATAGCGAAGGCTGTCAAAATATCAAGCACTAAATCTTAACTTCCAGCCTTTTTGACGCTCAACCAGTCAGCCGATTGAAAGCGCAGGCGCCCACCCGAACTGCCTGCTCTTATTTATCCTTTCTGACATCCAATCACGAGTCACAACCTACCAAATATCTAATCACGAGTCTAGGCCCAGTATGTCGTTAACTTGGTCGGTATCTTGGTCGCTTATCTTGGTCTCTCACCGATCAAGTTGCTTTCTCCTGTACCTCTGATTTCGGCTGTTAGGTTTGTCGGGAATTGTCATGAATGACACCTCTTCCATATCTGCCTGCTGCCAAATCCATCTTTCTTGAAATCTGAATTCAGGCAGGTAATCTCTGACGGCACGATCTTCAAAAGCCACATAGGCTCTTTAAGTTTCTTCAATGCTTCCATCGGTATCTTTCTGAACTCCGCGACCTTCTTATATTCATCGGAGAACAGCTCAACAGGCTCCACTGTTCCTTCGATCTGCAGTGACCTAAGTCCGCCAAAGGAAGCGCTCGTCTCGAAGACCGCTGCCGCGATATGCTTATTCTCCTTCAAGGCTTTGAACTTAAGCCCGCCTTCGGTGAAGATCCAAAGTGCTCCGGCATACCAACTGTACTCAAGCGGCGTGCAGCGAATAAAATCCTTCGCGGCAGTTGCCAGGGCAAGGACCTTATGGGATGATAAGAACTCGTCTATCCAGCTGTACAGAGCATCAGCATCCAGTTTCTTTTCGGTTTCATCTTTTCGAGTCCAGAAAGACTCAGCCTGTACGTATTGTTCTTCAGTCATAAATATTTAGCGGGGAAACCCACAGGAAAAGCCTGTGGGAGGAACCGCCTTTAACCTACCTTTCTTTGTTCTATAAGATAACTACTAGGCATTTTTAACTTCCCTGCATGCACCCTATCACACATACCATAGCGATACATACCGCTACAATCCGTTTAAGTCCTATTCCCACTCTACCTGTTCCTGTTATTCCTGTAAGCCAGAGCCATCAGGATCAGGGATATCGTATCCTCCTGACAGGATAAAATCTGTAAGGAGCTGATCTACCCTGTTGTTCACGCGGAATGGCGGCAGACGTTTTCCATCGATACTTGTGAAATATTCCTGCGCTTTTTCACGTACAACTGTAGCCTTTAGCCCATCAAATCTTCCGTATTCATTCAGATTCTGCTTTGTGACATGAGCCTCCATCATCTTCTTAAGAAGCTGCTGTGAACAGCCGAGATATTTGGAAAGACGCTCAATCTGTCTGTTCTTTGCACTATGGGCATACTCTACTATGTAGTCCATAAAGGTCTTGCCCTCAGTAAAATGTGCATCTCCTGTCTGCACGTCGTGAAGAAAAAGGTTAGCATATTTCTGATCCTCCTGAGAAAGGAAGGCAAAGGATTTATGAAGCTCTTCCAGTGTCTCCTCACGGACCTTCGGATCAAGAGACGGATCATCCAGCTGCTTCTTCCACTTTTCAAACCGGGAGTTCATGTAGTTATTGTCTATGACCCCGGTATTCTGTTCAGTAAGATAAGGATCTATAGGAAAAGTAATATCCCCATCACTGTCATCCGAATTGCCAGGGTCACCACGAAGCTCCTTGTAACGTGCAAGGAGAATGTCATAATCCTTCTCCGTTGGAATAAGAGTAATGATCTCCTCCTGACTCTGATCCTCCGGATCGATCCTGGACGAATACTCCTTTACTTCCCATGAAAATCCCTGTATCCTCGCTGCCTGAAGATAGGTTGAAAACTCGCGGAAAAGCCCGGCAAACTTTGCCTTAGAAGGAGTATCATCCGGCAGCCGGTCCATATCAGGAACGTCTGCATTTTTAAAGATTGTCACCATATCCTGAAAGCTTACATTCATATGGCGGATATTATCCGGAAGGTGATCGGCAAAAAGTCCCTGCGGACGGTCACCGGAATAGAGCTTTACAGCATCCTCTATATTTCGCTTCATAGTATGTGGCAGGCGATAATAACGTATCGATCCAAATGGCTTTTCATTGATATTAAAAAGCCGGTTGGTACGCGAAAACGCCTGGATCAGGTTCTGATATACAAGCACCTTGTCCAGATAGAGCGTATTGACCCATTTGGAATCGAAGCCAGTCAGCATCTGGTTCACCACGATAAGAAGATCCAGCTGCTTTTCCGGCTTGATCTTTTCATAAGGCCTTTTATGCGCAAGGCGGGCAGAGACATCCTTCTTAAATCTTGCGTATCCTCCGATATCGAAATTCTGATCAAAGAGACTGTTGTAGTCATTTAGCATCTCTTTTAGTCCATCTTCCTTTTCAAGAGATTTTTTCCCACCCTTATTATCGATCGTAGGATCAAAAAGGCCGCTCACCTTAAGATCCGGATACTTTTCACGGAATTTACGATAGTAGCTAACTGCCTCAGGAATACTGGAGGTCGCAAATATAGCATGAAACTTATTATTTCGACTCATCGTAAGCCAGTTGCTTCCGATATCTTCTACCACGGCATATTGATATTCGTCTGTCTGCCAGGCCTCTGGACCGATATAGTCCTCAATACCGCGGCAATACTTTCCTGTCTCGTCCACATGTCCTGCCATAGGCACCTCTGAAGCGGACATGAAGTGATAGTATTTCTTACTCATTACCGGATCAGCAAGTACCTCTGCAAGAGACTTGCCTCCCGCTTCGTGGATCGCCACCTTCTGGCGCATCTTCTTGTCAGGATAGACCATGACCATGGTCGGGTCGAAGCCAAGGACATTCTTATCCCGGATACCGTCTGCAATGCTGTATCGATGCAGCTCATCGCCAAATATATCAGCTGTAGTAGTGAAGGCCTGCTCGTTTTCATGAAAAACAGGCGTACCGGTAAATCCAAAAAAGAGTGCATTGGGAAAGGTTTCTTTTATGGTGGCCAGCATCTCACCGAAAGTGGAACGGTGACATTCATCAATAATGAAGACCAGTCGCTTTTCCTTCATACTTTCCAGATCTTTGGCTCGCATCTTTACAGCTGCATCTGCCTTGATATTACTCATCTTCTGAATCGAAGAAACAATAAGGGTATTCTTCGGATCACTGCTTGTCAGCTTGGATATTAAGGTAATTGTGTCTTCTGTCTCCTGCACATCATCTGCATTGTCAGCGAATGCACGGTATTCCTTCAAGGATTGCGTACCAAGCTCTATTCGATCCATCAGGAAAACGACCTTATCTGCATCCTTCGAATTGGCGATCAGCTGAGCAGACTTAAAGGAGGTCATTGTCTTACCTGAACCTGTCGTATGCCAGATATAGCCACCGAGCTGGTTTCCCTCTTTCCAGTCATTCTTAGAGACGCGGTCAGAGATCTTATTTGCAGCATAATACTGGTAGCTGCGCATTACCTTGAGCACACCATCAGATGTATCCGCCACCGTATAAAATCCTATAAGCTGATGAGCCATCGGAATTGACAGGAGTCTTTCAGCAATTCGTTTCCAGTCATTGATCGGATCATTATTCACATCAGCCCAATGAAAATAGAAGTCAGAATTGAAGTGACCATCCGGACCCGGATTTGCAAAGTAGATCGTCTCTTCCGGATTCATTGCAACAAAGACCTGAACCAGAGAGAAAAGCCCTGTGAAGATACCTTCATGAGCATACTTTTGAATCTGATTCACAGCCTCAGTTACCGGAAGGCCGGTTTTCTTCAATTCAATATGGAAAACCGGCATACCATTGATCAGAAGCATCAGATCACCACGGCGATCCTGCAGGACCTTTTCATGTCGAGGAAAGATCGGCTGCTCTACTATCTGATAACGGCTTTTCCCGCCAGCGATCTCCATACGATCATAGATCCTGAGACTTACTTCCTTACCATAATGCAGGGAATCATCAGGATTCTTTCGGATTATGGAAACTGTTTTTCCATTAATAAATCCATTCAATGCAAGCGGAGTCCGGAGTTCTCTGATCTGCTCCAGGAGTTCATCCATCTCCTCCGGAATAAGCGGACAATTATTCAGCCGGTCAATATCTCTGTTATTCTCAAACAGGATATCCGCCCAGTTCTGAATCAGATCCTTCTCGGTAGGATACTGAATTACCTTCTTCTCCCAACCATAACTCTGTAAAGCAGCGATAAGTTCTCGTTCAAAGTCAGCTTCATGATCAAAATGTTCCATAACATTACTCCATTTTCATTGATTTACCAGTAGATTATTCTTGCGTGCATAGTAGCAATCTAAGATAACTTACGCTGTTCCCAAGATATCGAGGGCAAATCACTTCCTTTCACGAAATGTTTTATTCCGATTAAGATTCAGCAAATCCATCTTACACTTACTCTTACCCTGAGAGAATGTGAAATGGATTTGCTGTCACTAACAAACCTCATCAGAACTATAAAATACTATACAAACATCTGCTCAAGCATAGATTTTTTTATTAGCCTTAATTTTTCCAGCTTACTCTGATGAAGGGTGATAAGGTGGTCGATACCCAATAGAAAATCTCCAATACGCTCCTGTTCTTGTTCATTCGGAGCCAAAAAACTATATGCATTTAGCTCATCTCTGTTGATTTTTGGCATACCAGATCTTTTCGAAACAGATACAGAATACTTAAAGAAATCTTCTGTCTGTAACAAAGAGAAGAGAAACTTCTGAGTCACGCCATTCTTTCCGTTGAAGACATAAGCATCTGCACTGGTAAGCCCATCAACACTGGCATAGAAGTATTTTCCAAGCTGTGGGTTTATCTTACCGTATACAACATCACCTGGCCGAAAACGAAACTTTCCACTAATAAGTTGCTCCTCTTTGACGGTCTTAACATTATCTAAGATTCTGCCCGTAAAAGACTCTATATTCCCCGGAGCAATATGAGGCATATCATCATATTCACCAGATGTAGGATCGACCATTTCCGTTGAAATATTTACGGTTTCACTCCACTTACGCTGTTCCCAATCGTCAGTAAATCCTTCAAATCGAATTTCTGGAACCTTAGCGCCATTTTGAGGGAACATTTTTTCGAGCATCGATTTTTTTACAGAAAGCAGTTTTTTATGCTTACGCTGATGAAGAGTGATGAGGTGGTCTAAACTTCTAAAATAATCTCCAATTTTCTTTTGTTCCTCAAATTCAGGGCATGAAATAGGGATTTTTTTACATGTCTCCTTATTGAGTTTTGGCATTGCCATTCCTGTATTATATTGCGTATAGTCTTTTCGTTCTAATGAATTACAAATAAAATTATTTTCATTTCCTTGCTTTGTTCGAAGAACATGCGCATGGTTATTTACCCAGTATTTTCCGCTTGCCAGAAAGCATACCGGATAATTTCTGTCGGTAATATTGGCACCATCTTCACTTAACAATATCAACTCTTCGTCGAACAAATATCCATCCACATAATCAACAATACCAGAGGCTCCATAATATGGATATGAACCAGAAATGCGTTTTGCACCTTCTAAAGGTTTTCTCATTGTATCAAGAAATTCAACTACATCCTCCAACTTACGCTGTTCCCAATCATCCGTAAAGCCTTTAAATCTTATACTCGGTGCTTTTTTATTCGTCATGACACACCTCCCAGGAGTTTCTGCAATTCACGGATTCCGGCTATATCACTTTCAGAACCTGTTAGATCGCAAAGCATTGCAGAAAGCGAGGCTTCCGTGGATTGAATCTCTTTTTCCAGGTTGCTCATCGTAACAGAGTATTTGGTAGACAGTTCCTGAATATTCTTTGTAAATCCATCCAGTAGATCATCTGCGAGTTTTAATATCCCTGAGACGATCGGAGATACCCATTTCTCGTGCAGGAGCTGATGGACTTCAGATTCAGACAGATTTTCAATGGTCTCTTTGGTTTTGATATGCAAAGCTTCCTCACCGCTTCGTATATCACTCTTGAGTTTTTTCTCTTTTGCGCTTAACTTTTCAACATTCTGCAATAGTAAAATAAGTTCACCATTTGAAGAAGGGTCTTCCTTTAACTCCTTGATCACGGCTTTAATATTCTTGATAACAAAAGCATCATTCGTATCATTCAGGGCTTCGGAAATCGTTTCTTTATCTTCTTCACTTAAAGATTCGAGAAGTGCCTCATATTCTCCGGGAATTTCAGAGAGTTCTTCTTCTTTTAAATGAAGAGCATCGAGATCACTTTTCAGTAAACTTTTCTGCACCAGATCAAACGGAAGAATGTGTCCCTTCCATCCCTCCTGAACTTCCGCTTCCTTGCCATTCTTCTTTTTTATAACCATATTGGGATCGACTTTCCTTACGGCTTCCATGCCCTCGGCCTGGATCAGTTCGAGATCGCCGGATATGGTTAAGAACTGCCCTTCGAAGATCTCGTAAGCCTGATAAGGATCCAGAAGAGGAAAGTCTCTAAAGCGCCGGAATATGTCTGCTGTAATCTCTTCTTCCATTCTTGCGGAATTCAGCTTTTCTGCATCATCTATCATACGAGAATCGAGGTAATCACCAAAATCAGAAAAAGCTGACTCAAATTCCCCAAGGAATGCTTTTACATCTCTATTCTCATAAATGGCTGCTTTTATATCGGTGACCGCCTGAGATACATACTCCCCTTCTCCTGTAAAAAGGGTCGATCGAAGAGTCGGGAATACCCTCCAATACGGGTCAAAAGCCTGGAGTTCTTTTGCAGGAATCCCACCGAACATAGATGCATAGATATCATAGCTTTCCGCGGTTTCAGATGAGTCTACATACCGCGGGATATTCAAATTGTAGTCATTTGCGCGTATTTCTTCCCGGCTGACCTTTCTGGAATATTTCTCAATCGTCTTCCGGTCACGCACCGTATCAACAATTCTTCGAATATCAGAAGCACGAAGCTTATTATTTTTCCCTTCTTTAGTGAAACCCTTGGAAGCATCGATTATCAGGACATCTGTATGTTCACGTTTCTGGCGCAGGATCATGATGATCGTCGGAATACCGGTACCGAAGAAAATATTTGCCGGAAGCCCGATGATGGCATCGATATTGTTTTGCTCAATCAGATTCTTTCGGATCTCTCCTTCTTCGCCGCCACGGAAAAGAACACCATGCGGAAGAACGATAGTCATGATGCCGTCCGGTTTCAGATGATAGAGATCATGCAGGAGAAAGGCATAATCTGCCTTTGATTTCGGGGCAAGTCCATAACGGGAAAACCGAGGGTCGTTCTCCTTTCCTGCCGGATCCCATCTCTGAGAATAGGGCGGATTCGACACCACCGCATCCACATAAAGAGGATCATATGTGCCTACCGGATCAGATTCATCGAAATAAGGCCAGTCCTCCTCCAGCGTATCGCCGTTTCTTGTGACTATGTTGTCAGGAAGTATGCCACACATGACAAGATTCATCCTTGTAAGGTTATAAGTGTTAGATTTCAGCTCCTGTGCGTAATAACGGATACGGTTACTATCGTCCATGTACTTTGCTGTAGTCTGCCCGATTTCACGTAATAGGCTCGCAGAACCTGAGGTCGGATCGTAAATTTTGATCTCCTCGCGCCCCTTCAGATGGTTGGCCACGATCTCAGACATCAAAAGGGAAACTTCATGCGGGGTATAGAATTCGCCTGCCTTTTTTCCTGCATTCGCTGCAAAATTTGAAATCAGGTATTCATAGATAAAGCCCAGAACATCATAGTCCTGCTTCCCGTTCATCGGGATCTCATTGATCAGCTGTATCAGGTCGCTGACAGCCTTGGTCTGGGATCTTGTATTTTCTCCGAGCTTGGAAAGGCCGGTCTCTAGCGTATTGAAAATGCCGTCAAAAACTTTTTTGTGCGACTCTGAAATCAGACGTGAGAAGGAGGAAAGGGCAGTTCGGACATTATCCACTGAGAAATCCGATCCCATAGAAATCCAGGTCGAGAACATATCCTTATAGGCTATGAAGTAGCCGAGACTGCGCTGGGCATTTTTTACAGTCTCATCATCTTCTTCATTCACATACTCCTTGATGTCTTCTTTTGTGTATTCTCTGGCAAGAAGCCACTGCTCCTCCTTGTCAGACAGATACTTGTAGAATATGAAGCCAAGAATATAATCCTTATATTCATTTGCTTCGATCTTGGACCTCATTCGATTGGCTGATTCCCAGATCTTTGCTGCAAGCTGCTGTTTGTTCACCTATGTTTCCTCCTGAATACGCTTTTAATATATTGTACACCAATATCACACGTACTGCCAAGAAAAACTCAGCAATTATCCCCGCTTATTCATCGTCATCGAGTTTTGTACCTTGAAATTTAAAAAATACTGTACCACGCGATTGGCATGATTTTCACCCAAAAGAGGAGTGCTTGAAGCACGGACGGTATGTTCCGGTCGAGGAGGTCCACCATATCATACCTATCTCCGAGGGAGGAACGAATGATGAGGAGAACCTCATGAGTCTCTGCAGAAGCTGTCATGAAAAGATCCACGGTAAACACGGGGAGTAGATACTAGGAGGAAGAATAGACTTGAAATCACTAACGGTTTGTGTTATATTGCTAGTAGATAAAAGGTGCCACCGATAGACGGCTGGCCCAAATTATATTTAGCTATCGAAATAGCCGCCTAGTTTTCCAGACCGGGGCGGCTACTTCTGTGTCTTGTGATTATCATTACTCCCAATGGCGTATCCGATACTAAAGCAGGTCAGTCCGAAACTGAGCACTGCAAGCAGTCCTTCTAACGTCAGCATGAGTTTCGCCCTCCTTTCCACTGGATTCCCTTTCAGGTTTCTATGTAAACGGAGGGTCACAGTCCCTCCGGAGAGGGTCAGCCGTCCACCATCTTGGTGACACCCAAAAAGATTGTAGCACGATAATAGGGAGTTTTCAACTATAATGAACCCATAATTTAAGACAAAAATGGGGGGTGCGTTTCTATCACTCCACCTCTATTCCATCAAGGATATAATGGAATAACGGCGCCGAGCAATCTTTGTTTTCTATGTACTCCCTGGTCAGATTGATCCTGTCTTTCGGATTGTCCGGGTCCACGCCCTTGTAATTTCCGCGGAAAACATGAATCCGTCCTTTTTTAAAGCCCTCTATGCTTTCGTTTACCATCTTTTCTGTGCCAGCTGCTGCAATAGTAGTGTTTATATCAAGCATCCTGACCCAGTCCTTATCGAAGCCGGCTCCGGAATCATTCCCGGTTTTACGGCCGTCTATATCATCCTCTATATTATGGCCGGACAGGACAGCGCCTACTGCCGAGATGAGATAAGGAGTCCAGTTGATCCTTGTCGATACAAGAGATGTAGTCGGGGCTATGCCTGTCATACTCTGATTGTAGCCTATATGAAATACTATATGATCTGCTTTGGAATTCTCACAGGCAACCGCCGGCCCTGTAGTATCCGAATGCTGGGAGATGATCACACAGCCCTCGTCTATAAGCTCTTTTGCAAGGTCATATTCCTTCTGATAGCTTGACCAGGTATTGGCGTATTTCACCTTCATAGTGGCTTCCTTGCACTGGTCCTTCATACCCAGATAAAAAGCCGTAAAGCCCGAAATGACCTCGGGATAAGGATAGGCCGCGACATAGCCTGCCACAGCCTGATCCTCTCTTATAGAGCCTTGGTCTATAAGCTCCTTAAGCTTCCTGCCGGCCACCTGTCCGGCTATATATCTGCCCTCGTAGATCCTGCCCATGAATGTATGATAATTCTTATAAACCGGCTTCTCATTCGCATTTGACTGAGTAGCCTGGATGAATTCTATATCCGGGTAGTTCCCCGCCATCTTCTTAGCCAGATCTCCGAAGCCATAGCTGTTGGTGATGATGATGTCGCATTTCTCAAAGACAAGTTCCCTTATCACGGCCTCCTCATCATCTACAGTCACATTGCTTTTGATGACAGTTTCCACCCTGCCCTTGTATTCTCTCTTTACTTCGTTTAAAGCGTTATAGAAATTGTCTGAATATGGTGTCGCCTGGTCTCCGTCCAGTATCAGACCGACACGCACAAGGTCCCTGCTCTTATAAGGATTTATGATCCTCTTATAGATGAAAAAGCCGCTCACCAAAAGTACTACGGCCGCAAGGCAGACCGACAGGAAAAAGCTTTTCTCTCTGAAATCCCGTATCCTCATTCGATATCCTCCGTCAGATCTCTCTTACTGTACTCTTTTATAGTGGTTGCTGGGTCTATCTCTCCTTCCTCTATAAGCTGGAGGAAGAGATCAGTAAGATCCGGGTCAAACTGGGTTCCCCTGCATCTTTTAAGCTCTCCTATCACCTGATCCATATCAAGGGCATTACGATAAACCCTTTTGGCAGTCATAGCGTCATAGGCATCAGCTATGGAAATTATCCTTCCATAAAGAGGGATATCCTCACCGGAAAGTCCATCCGGATAGCCCTTTCCATCGTAACGCTCATGATGGTATCTGGCTCCGGCCTGAACATGCCTTATCATAGTAAATCCCTTTAGTATATCAGCTCCGACCGGGGCATGGGATTTGATGATCTCATATTCCTCATCGGTAAGCTTAGCCGGCTTGTTAAGGACTGCATCAGGAACCGCTATCTTTCCTATATCATGCAGGATGGCAGCCTTTCTTAAGTTCCTGATCTCATCCTCTGAAAAGCCGTACTTCTCTCCCAGCTTTGAGGCATAGAAGGCGACTCTGTGGCTATGCTCTCCGGTATCTCTGTCCTTCACGAAAAGAGCCTTTGTCATGGCGATCACAGACTCGTTTCCCATGCGGACCTGCTGCTCGGCAAGGAGCAGAGCCTGCTCGGTCTTCTCTGATTTCCTTTTCATCACATAGCGGGTGATAAACCAGGCAAGCCATCCTATAAATATAGCTTCCACAATGACTATATAGAAGCGGAAATATGCCCTCTCCCAAAGCTCCTCTGTGATAGTAAACGGGGTCTCGATCTGCTCCCTTACATTCCCTTCATCATCTGTAACTGACAGCAGAAAGCTGTAATGGCCTGCCGGAAGATCAGTATAGGTGACAGGAGAAAGCTCCGAGGCATGGGCCTTATTCCATCCAGGCTCGTATCCCTTAAGCCTCCAGCTTATCATCGGATCTGCCGGGAGGAAATTCATGACCTCAGGAGTTATCACTACCGCCTTCTTCCCTCCTGAGATTGAAATATCCTCATCCTCTCTTATATACTCCCTTCCTCCTGAGGCCAGACTCTTTATACCCAGTCGAAGTGTCCCGACAGGCCTTTTAAGCACATCTGTATCAGCACATATAAGCCCTGTCGAGCCGCAGAGGAATAGACTCCCGCCAGAATAAAGGTTCCAGGAATTAACCGTAAGCGAGCAGGGAAGTCCGTCAGTAAGTCCGCTCAGATGATAGCTTCCTGCCTTTCCGGAAAGCAGATCCTCCTCTGTCGTGATATAGATTCCTGCGCTTCCTGTTATATATAGATCCCCACAGCCGTCTCCTATTATGTCGTAGTTGTTGCTATAGGGGAAATCCGTAAGCTGCCTGTGCTTATTATTTTCTACTGCTACTATACCATTACTTGTCACCAGAAAGTATGTATCGTCACTTGCCGAAGGAACTGCCTTAAGGACCACATCGCAGCCTATCCCATCACTTGCGGTATAGTGCTTTACGACCTTCCCCTGATCCATCACATAATAGCCGTCCCCATCCGTCGTAAGCAGGATCCTTCCGTCAGAAAGCTGGGCTATGCATAGAATGGATACGTTTCCCAGTTCATCTCCGTATGGGATATGCCTTACCACCCTGCCATGATCTATAAAGGAAAGGCCATTATCTCCTGATGCAGCTATCCTGCCGTCATGCAGCAGCAGGACAGTCCTCGTCCTTGTACCGGGTCCTTCTTCTCCATCAAAGGAAGTGATCCTGCCTGAACCATCACACATGACAAGTCCCATGCCATATGTGGCTACATATATATTTCCCTTCTCATCGAGTGCAAGGGCTCTCACCCTTATCCCCTTTAGTTTCCGGCTCAGTCTGTTTTCAATTCTCTTTCCCGATACACGGTCCATTATTACAAGTCCGCTGTCGCAGCCGGCATAGAGGAGATCACCGTCCAGAAGCACAGCGTTTGCAGTATCAGCTTCTATTCCATACAGACTAAAGAAATCCTTATAGGCCGAGGATGATATCTCGAGCAGACCCTTACGTGTAGATGCTATCCAGAGGTTTCCCTGATAATCCCTGACAGCCCTCTGCAGAGCAGAATCAAAATCTCCGGTGCTTATCCTTGTCCATTTCCCGCCCTGATCCCGGCTGTAGACACCGTTATCACACAGGATTTCGACACCTCCTTCCTTATCCTCGAGGAAGAAGTTGATAGTCGAGTGGCTTCCGCAGTCTGTCCTTCCGCTTCTTTTCAGACTTCTCTTTTCCAGACTGAATTCATCTATCCTTCCATTATTGGTTCCGGCGCAAATGGTCCCGTCGGACATGAAGGCTACCGCAGAATAATCGCCGTCCCTTCTGGATGAAATGATCCTGCCGTCCTTTATCAGATATAGTCCGCCGTCTCCACCTACGGCAGCGACCATGCCATTATCAAGAGCTGCCGATGAGGTGCAGTATTCGATCTGATCAAGCCTGTCAGTCACAGAGAGTCCGTTTGAAAGACTTAGCACTACCATACCGTATGACGTCCCGACATAATATCTTCCGTCGCTTGCCTGGGTGATGGACCTGATCGAGTTCACCGGAAGTCCCTGTAAGGTGTCTATAGAGGATACCAGCTCGCCATTTATTATTATAGAAAGTCCGCTGCCATTGGTCCCGACCCAGAGCCGTCCCTCTCTGTCGGTAAAAAGGCAGTTGACATTCAGAATCTTCTTTGAATTAAACAGCCTGAAGGCCTGACCATCATAGGAATAAAGGCCGGCATATGTCCCTATCCAGAGCCTGCCGTCTCCTGTCGCGGCAATCGAAGTGGCGTGCCCGGGAGTAAGTCCGTTACTTGCGTCATAGACCTTCATGACGCTTGAATTGTCTCCCTTTACAGTATCAGCATGCACGTTCAAGCTTCCTGCAAGTACAGTCGCCGGTAGGATAACTGCAAGAAGCAGAGGCAAAGCTTTTCTGGCCTCTGGCTTTTTCCCCTTCATGGCCCTGTATGCCTTTAGCAGAAGATATAGGAGGCTTACTGTAAGGAATTTATCCACGAATTCCAGATAGAACTGGCCTATAAAGCAGCTGACTGTACTTTTCAGGCCGATATTACGGAAATAGCTGATAACTGCATCTCCCCAGAGGTTGCCTGTGGTTCCTCCCCAGATGACCAGATCCAGAATAGATGATGAAATAAATGTATATGATGTGACGGCTATAGCGCATGTCACTGCGTTAAAATAGGTCTTAAAGGCTCCTCTTCTCGCAAAAAAGCCTGTCCCTAAGCCTATGCCTATTGCCACAATACTGAAGAAGGCTGTGCGATAGTCAGCAAAGGAAAGCATGATGCAGCTGAGGGCGCCAACCACTGCTCCTGAGAATGGTCCAAGCACATAAGCTGCCAGGGCTGTACCAAGGCTGTCGCCCCAGAGAGGCAACTTATAGCGCATCGCAAAATACCTTCCTGTCAGATCGAGAAGTGTGCAGAGTACAGTTATTATAGCTGCTCTAAAATTTATCCGTCCAGTCTTTTTCATGGTCCTTCCTTCTCAAATGTTACTATTCACGGCACCTCCCCAATCAGACCGCAGACCAACCGCGCTTACGCGCGTTTGCCGCATCTTCGATGCTAAAAGTCTGCGGTTGCTGGGGAGGTTCCTGCTTCGCAGGCTGGCTTCTGTGGGTATTCAAACGTCCGCACAAGTGCGTCCGTCGTGAACCCCCACAGAAGCCTGCCGTGAATAGTAACCCTCAAATAAAAATACCGATTTTATTAAAGCAGAAATCCTTTGCTGCTTCAACAGAATCGGCATGAAATAACCGTAAACCGGCACAAAATGACATTCAGTTCGTTCTAAATGGGATAGCTATGTCCGAATGAAATTCCTTTCCCTGATCTGTAAACTCCGCTCTGCCTCCATGATGCATGGCAGTCTGTCTGACAGAGGCCAGACCATATCCGCTTCCTCCTGACTTAGTCGAGATATATTTTCCATTCTTCTTCCTTACCTGTCCATTAAAGCCGTTCGTGGCGACTATATAAAGCCAGTTTCCCCTGACTGTCACTGCCAGCTGAATAAACCTGTCAGGCTCATCTGCCTTCCCGGCAGCCTCTATAGCATTTTCCAGAAGGTTTCCTATAAGAGTACTAAGCTCCGCATCCGAAAGGGCATCCTGTTTATCCGCATCTATATGGAGCCTGATATCTATTCCCTTTCCTCTTGCATCCCCGGCATAATAGTTAAGGACTGCGTTCAGGGCACTATTTCCGCTGTATAGTGTCGTCTCATTTTCAGGCAGCTCCTTTATATAATCCGCCAGATAGTCCCTGATGCTGTCTATTTTCCCCTCCTCTGCCATCATCTGAAGCGTTGCGACTGTCTGGCGGAAATCATGCCTGGCTCTTGCCGATTCCTTAACGTATGAAATCTGAGCCCGGTACTGCTCCTCCTTTACCTTCATGATCCTAAGCTCATTCATGGATTCCGAGGCGTTCAGTATCTCCATTACAGTAAAATAGAAAACTATATTCATCACCGCCCAGAAGACCAGCCCAATGATAAGGAGGGTAAGTGCTATGCTTCCTATACGGTTCACATAGAATGTCTCGTATTTGATCGGGCGCACGTATATATTCAAAAACAGGATGGCTCCTGAAAACGGCAGCGTCATATACCAGACTGCTGCTATCTCCAGCCTGTCCGACAGCTTCCTGCCTGCCGTATAAAGGAAGGGTCCGAAAACGGCCGTCGCTAGAGATCCCGCTATCAGGAAAAATATCACATAATCGATCGTTGATGAATTGATGCCTAGCTCCGAATGTCTTGATGCGTCAAACATGGCTGCCATATTGGCAAGGACCGACATAAGAGCCATTACATCAACAAAGACAGCCAGACCCTTTGCCAGCTGCCAGCCTATGCTCCAGAGATAGAAGATAAAGGCTGCTATCAGTATCGGCGCAAGCTCTATATTGCCGTCCAGCTCTACCCTTGTCGCAATGTATGACTCTGTAATCGAAAGGGCCAGAAAGATAGGGATGGCCTTTAGCATGAGCTTGCCAGGTCCTTCCCTGAGCTGTCCCATTAGCGGAAGGTAGCAGAGCAGGGCCGCCGGAATGAAAATCAGGCTTTGAATAAATTCGCAGGTAAAGGTATCTGTCATTTCATATTCTCCCATATTTTTTCCATTGCTTCTCCCCTGATCACTGTGAATATATAATTCTGCCAGGCATCGACAAGCTCCCTCTGTCGTCTCAGATTGCATGGAGCCCTAAGACCTCCCGTGAGAAAGCATACCCCCTGGTCGAAGTCCTCGACATAGTTCATATTGACTATTATACCGCGTGATAAGAGCAGGAACTGCCTGTCCGAGAGAAGCTGATCCGAGACTGAGGAAAAGGAGATCCTGGGGCTGTATTCATTGCCGTATCTGTCACGGATCTCCACGTTGTGAAGAGACGAGGTCACCATCACTATATCAGGATAGATAAGCATCCTCCCCTCCCTGTTGCAGGTAAAGGTCAGACTTTTCTCATGGACTGACCTGCGCCTTAGCATATCATCCATGACACGGAATATATCTTCCTCTCCAAATGGTTTTTCTATATAATCATAGGCATGTGTCCTGAAGGCCTCTGCCATATGCTCCTTACTGGTCGTAAGAAATACCAGAAAGGTGTCGCTGTCCTCCTGCCTGATGGCCTCTGCCGCCTCAAGGCCTGTCATCCCCTCCATATAGATATCCAGAAAGACCACCGTGTACATAAAGGGCCTGTAGCCTTTTAGCAATTCCTCTGCACTCGTAAAGCTTGTGACCCTTATCCCGACCCCTGAGCTCCTGGCATATTTATCCAGTACTGCCTGCAGGGCTGCTATATCTCTCGGATTGTCATCTGCTATTGCTATATTCATATATCTGTCTGCTGCCATGTCCTTTCTTTTTGAATTCAGAATTCAGGCAGGTGATCTTTGACAAATTCGTCAGGAGTTATTGCTTTTACCAGCGAATCCGTAAAATCTTTTACATTCCTGGTAAGTATATAATCTGCTCCGTGCCTGTGAGCGACAGAATCCACTACAGCATCCCCAAAATCGTCCATTTCGCTGTTCAGGGCAGTCTGTATGTCTGTTGAGGTCACATCTGCTATGGTGCACAGCCTGGAAAGCCTTTCTATACAGCTTTTGGTCTTATCCTTGTCTTTTAGACTTTTCCTTAAAAGGTAAAAGATATCGGTAATGCATGATGCAGAGATAAAGAGTTCATTCTTATCTGTCTCAACAGCTATAGACAGCGACTTATATGAATTATTAAACCAGGGTTCACGCTTCGTAAATATGTCGATTATGACATTGGTGTCCACAAGTATCTTCACTGTCTGTTAAGCCTCTCTTCCCTTATCATGTTCTCATCTATATCCTCGTTATCCGGGATTATCCCGACAAGATCATCGAGAAGTGCCTGCCTGTCTACCTTCGGGCTTGAGACCATGGCTATTTCTTTGCCGTTTCTGGTAATATAGATAACATCATTCGAGAGCATATTCAGATATCTGCCCATATTTGTCTTAAATTCAGTCGCCGTAACTGTCATAAAATATGCCTCCTTCGTTGCTTTTATTATATCACGTTTAGTGAAGCAATCAATATATGTTGATCAATTTTAATTAAGCGATTGCAGCATCATAAATCCTTGAATATTCACAGCCAACCATATCAGCACCTTGAAATCTGAAGAATACTGTACTTTGCAATTACTCTGATCTTCACCTAAAAGGTGAATAAAACACTAGATAGCAAAAAGAAAGCCAGAACAAATTTTGGAGGAGGAAATCGACCTAATCTACCAGGCTACTGCCTAGCAGAGGGTATCTAACTTGTTATTGCAATTTACGAAAAGAAATGGCTGGTATTGGAATAAAGGCAATAATGCAGTGAAACTGGTAATATTCGGGCGGTGGGTATCTTCGCAGACAAACATCGCAAGTATGTTTTGTTTGACAATGCCACCGATTCTGTTATAATGGACATATAAAAAGAGCTACTGGATAGACGGTCAGCCCAAAAACCCAACTACAATAGTCGCTCGTTTCTCAGGCGGGGCGGCTATTTCTTTTTGCCAATCACATAAAACAGTGTGGCTAATTCTATAAGCATTGTGGTGTACTGAATTAGTTCAGTCCAACTAACCATAGACATCGCCCTCCTTCCTTTGAAGTCAGAGGGCTAAGTACCCTCTGCAAATTAAGAGGGCTAACCGCCTACCGTTATCAGTAGCTCCAGAAGTATTATATCAGAACGTACCGTATCTGGCAAACACTATATCAGGTTTCTATCCACCCGCTCTTGCGAGCGGGAATACCGTTTATGACATCAAATTGCAGTAGTCAACAACCTTCTCCCACCTCCATTTATTTTTTACACGTCAATTCCTTAAGCCTACGCAATAGGCATAGAAAAATCCCACATTCTTCTGGTCCTAAATGATACATATAATCCCAATGCGTCAAGCCTCTCCAATATGAAAAAGCACCTGAACCGATAACTTCGATATCATCTATATCAGCTACAGCTTCTTTTAAACCTTCGCCATATGGAGTCTTACAGCCTCTCTTCTTGCATTCAAAAACAAACTTTTCTCCGCAATCCATCTGAAAGCCTAAAGACTCACACTCACGTCCAAACCCATCTTCAAAGTCTTTACTTGAATCAGGATTCTTGAAAAATTTCTCCCATGCTTCAGCAAAAAGAAAAACCGCTTTTTTCCCTTCATAATCAGGGGATGTAGAACCATCGAAAGCCCATAATCCATATACAGGAATATATCTTCTGATCAATCTGGTAACATCAACATTATTTTCCTCTCCATAGGCATGTGAATATACACCGCCGATAAGAGATCCTGATATTCTCCTCTTTGTATCATTTGAATACCTGATTTCCATATCATAAGATCCAACGTCTGTTACAAAAGACATATTCTCTGAAATATTATCTATTAAGCGTAAGAGAAACTCTGCCTTCCATTTATCAATGCTTGTCTGCTTCTTACGGCAATAGTCCTTACTATTACAATACTGCTGATAATTTCGTGCAGAAAACCATACTCTTCCCGTTGAAGAAATAGTAAGATATTGTTCCACTTCATCATCAGAACCTGGCCCCGGTCCATAACAGATATTGTTTGATTCTAAACGAATGCTTCTAATCTCGTCAGGCATAGAGTCTCTACTCCTCTCCGTCATCGCTCAGCATCCATATTCTTTTAAGAGGTATCTCAGCCTGTAAATCAGAGCTAAGCTTGTCATAATTGGTGAACTACTCGGCTACAAGTAGCCGAGCTTCCTGCTTCAAGACTGGTGGTAACTAGCATACCCCGCTATAGGTATACCTCGTCAGAGCCAGCTCCACAGGCTTTAGTTCGGGCGGTTCCCGCCCTACATTGATATCAACCTATTCCCCGCATCGGAAGATGCGGTAAGCTTCGTTCCTGATGTTTATGGCTGCATTCACATCCCTGTCATATATACGGCCACATACAGGACATACAACAGTGCGGACAGAGAGATCCTTGGTTATCGGATTCTTATATCCGCACTGACACAGCTGGCTTGACGGAAAAGTCCTGTCTACCTTTATGAGGCTTTTGTTCCTATCAGCCATCTTGTAGGCAAGCATCTGTACAAACATACCAAAACCGTTATCGTTTGTTGCTTTCCCCAGCCCCAGTCCTTTGGAAGATGACATCCCTTTGAGTGATAAGTCTTCTACCCCGATAAGGCCGTACTCATCAGCAAGGGCAGTTGACCGCTTCTGGAGATAGTCACGTCTCTGGTCTGCCACATGTCTGTGTTGCTTACGGACCCTGGCAAGCTGTTTTTCAAAGTTGTGGGAAGGTGTCTCGCCCTTCTTTGAACCGACTTTGCGTGACAGTTCCCGTTGGAGGTGTTTCAGCTTCTTCTGAGCCTTACGGTAGAAGTGCGGCATATCGGCACATCTGCCCTCGGAATCGACGTACAGACCGTCTGACTTGTAATCAAGTCCCAGAAGTTTTTCCGGGTCGTCAGATGTATGGGTATTGCTAAAGATATCAGCCCTG
>SAMEA3663054__coassemble_504_pt1 | contig 47308 bp, 45 predicted proteins | sample SAMEA3663054__metabat2_high_PE_006 | metagenome-assembled genome bin SAMEA3663054 (sample SAMEA3663054) | pig gut metagenome | biome: pig gut; feature: pig-associated habitat; material: faeces | place: France | collected 2012 | reverse complement strand
TGGTTGATTATTTCTGGCTGCCCTTGAGGAGCGGTGAGATGTGCTTGTAGATCAGAGTCCATCATGCTGATGAAGAGCCGTCATTTATCGTCATCGGGTTCTGGTACATCCTTGCCTCCTGACAGAATGAAGTCCATCAGGAATTCGTTCACACGGTTATTGACACGGAACATAGGCATCGTCTTTCCATCTATCTCAGAAAAATAATGTGCAGCCTTTTCTTTTACTACCGTCTCTTTAAGAGCTGTGAAACGCCCATATTCATTGATGTTGTCCTTCGTTACATGCGCATTCATAAGTTCTGTCAGTTTTTCCTCTGAAAGCCCTAAGTATCTACCCAGTCTCCTGATCTGGTCACTCTTGCGGTCGTGCTTGTATGATGCGATATAGTCGGAAAGCATCCATCCCTCATGCAGCTTAGCATCGCCAGTCTGTACATCATGCAGGAAAAGATTTGCAAATTTCTGATCCTCCTGCGACAGGAAGGCAAAAGACTTGTGCAGCTCTTCAAGAGTGTCATTCCTCTCTTCTTCTGACACGCCGTCCTGATTCAGCTGCTTCATCCACTTATCGAAGCGTGAATTCATGTAATCATTGTCTATAACCCCTGTGTTCTGATCAGTCAGATACGGATCAATGATAAAAGGCACATCTCCATCACCATCAGGACCAGGGCCGGACTTCCGCAGCTCTCTGTATCGCTGGTTCAGGATATCATAGGTCTTCTCGTCTATGAGCATCTCAATCGTACCAGACTTCTCATCATCATCCACGGTCAGAGGATAGGACTTCTTATCCCAGGTGAATCCCTGAATCTGTGCAGCCTGCAGGTATGTAGAGAACTCCCTGAACAGCTTCGCAAACTTCGCCCTCGCGGCAATATCCTCCGGCAGCCTGTCGAGATCAGGAATTCCTGCATGGGTAAAGATATCGATCATATCCTGCCCTTTCTCATTCATATGGCGGATATTGTCCGGAAGATGGTCAGCAAAAAGTCCTCTAGGCTTATCACCCGAATACAGCTTCACTGCTTCTTCGATATTTCTCTTCATCGTATGAGGATAGCGGTAATATCTGATGGATCCGAATGGCTTCTCATTGATATTGAAAAGACGGTTCGTCCGTGAGAAAGCCTGTATCAGATTCTGATATACGAGCACCTTGTCAAGATAGAGCGTATTAATCCATTTAGAATCAAAACCTGTAAGCATCTGATTCACGACAATCAGCAGGTCAAGCTGCTTTTCAGGCTTAATTCGCTCGTAAGGCTTCTTGTGTGCAAGTCTTGCGGACACGTCCTTTTTAAATCTGGCATATCCCCCAATATCGAAGTTCTGACCATACAGAGAATTGTAATCTTCGATCATCTCCTTCAGACCGTCTTCCTTGTCGAGAGACTTCTTCCCACCCTCATTATCGATCGTCGGGTCGAAAAGCCCTGTTACCTTCAGGTCCGGTGCCATCTCTCTGAACTTCCTGTAATAGCGGATAGCCTCAGGAATGCTGCTCGTCGCAAATATCGCATGGAACTTATTATTCCGGCTCATGGTAAGCCAGTTCTCTACGATGTCCTCCACCACAGCAGTCTGAAACTCATCTGACTCATACTGCTCCTTTGGAAAATAGTCCTCTATCCCCTTCACATACTTCCCGTCTTCTTTTTTCTCGCCAACCATAGGGACATCATTGATGAAATGATAGTATCTGTCAGAGCTGGCCGGATCTGCAAGGATCTCTTCCAGTGATCCGCCGCCAGCTTCACGAATTGCGACCTGCTGACGTACATCCTTATCACGATATACCATGACCATCGAAGGATTGAATCCCAGCACATTTTTGTCTCTGATGCCGTCTGCAATACTATATCTGTGAAGTTCATCTCCGAAGATATCTGCAGTAGTATTCATTGCCTTCTCATTTTCTTCAAAAACAGGAGTTCCTGTGAATCCGAAGAAAAGTGCATTCGGAAATGTAGCCTTTATCGTAGTAAGCATCTCGCCGAATGTCGATCTGTGGCACTCATCTATAATGAAAACGATACGCTTCGCTTTGATATTCTCCAGGTCTTTTGCGCGCATTTTCCCCTCGGCATCCTCACGGATATTGCTCATCTTCTGGATAGAAGAAACGATCAGGGTATCCTTCGGATCTATGCTTTTCAGCTTGCTGATAAGAGTGATTGTGTCCTCAGTCTCCTGCACATTGTCGGCATTGTCCGCAAAGGCACGGTACTCCTTGAGTGACTGCGTACCGAGCTCCACTCTGTCCATCAGGAACACAACCTTATCAGCATCCTTAGAATTCGCAATGAGCTGAGCCGACTTGAACGAAGTCATGGTCTTGCCTGAGCCGGTGGTGTGCCAGACGTATCCGCCGAGCTGCCGCCCGTCCTTCCAGTCATTCTTTGCAACTCCGTCCGCTATCTTATCAGCCGCGTAGCACTGGTAGCTTCTCATGACCTTGAGCACACCGTCAGAATCGTCGGCCACAGTATAGAAACCAATCATCTCGTGCGCCATTGGTATTGACAGGACAGATGATGCAATGCGCCTCCAGTCATTTATCGGTTCATTATTGAAATCAGCCCAGTGAAAATAAAAGTCGGGATTGAATCTGCCATCCGGCCCAGGATTCGCGAAATACAGAGTCTCTTCAGGATTCATCGCGAAGAATACCTGCACCAGAGAAAAGAGTCCTGTAAAGACTCCCTCATGCGCATACTTCTCGATCTGGTTGCATGCCTCCTGTACCGGCACTCCGCTCTTCTTAAGCTCTATATGAAATACAGGCATACCGTTGATCAGAAGCATCAGATCCCCTCGCCTGTCCTGAAGAACCTTGTCGTGTCTTGGGAAAATTGGCTGCTCCACTATCTGATATCTGCTCTGCCCGGCTGCAATCTCCATCCTGTCGTAGATCTTCAGACTCACTTCCTTGCCATAATGCAGCTTATCATCGGGATTCTTTCGCATAATAGCCACTGTCTTTCCATTGATGAAACCATTGAGTGCCAGCGGCGTGCGAAGCTCCTTTATCTGCTCTATGAGCTGATCCATCTCCTCCTTCACGAGAGGCTTGTGGTCGAGCCTGTCGATATCCTGGTTGTTCTCAAAAAGGATCTGCGCCCAGTTGTCTATCAGCTGCTGCTCAGTCGGATGATGGATGACCTCTTTTTCCCATCCATTACTCTGGAGTGCAGCGATAAGGGCTGCCTCAAAATCCGCTTCTTTATCAAATCCAATCATTTTTTCTCCTCAATTCTAATATCCTCTGCTTCCGCACTGAGTTCCGCTCTGAATAGCGTATTATTCTGCGAATTTTTCTTCCTTATCCTTGATTTTATATGCAATATGGCGTTATTAAACCATCTCTCTATGACAGCGTAAGTATTTGTTGTCACCTCCAAATTTTATTTTGCTTTATAACCTCCACTCATCTATACAAACATCTTTTCCAACATTGATTTCTTAATATTCACCAATTTATCCAACTCACGCTGATGAAGGGTGATAAGGTGGTCGAGCTGGCCGAAAAAAGATCCTACCCGCTTCTGCTCATCCAGTGATGGCATTGAGATAGTTTGCTTATCAAGAGTCTCCCATTCTATATTTTTTCTACATTGGCTTGCACCTTCGGTCGTTGCGGCTAAAAAGAATTTTTTTGTATCATCTCTTTTTAACCAAGATTGTACAAACTCGGGATTGCAATCATTGAGGTCATAAACTTTGTAGGCTGGCGAAATAATGCCGTGTTCAAAGCGTAAATTGACATTTGCATTACCAAGGTGCAGATTTTGAGCAGAGAGAATCAAATCATTTTTCTTTACTCTTAAATACCCAATCGTTGTTGTTCCACGAAAATGGCCAAATAATTCTGAATTCAGGAACATGCCGTTGATTGCACAGGATAATAGAATATCTTCATTCTCTTTCTCTGTTTTATCTCGCCTTTCAATGAAGGCTTCATCAAACTTACGCTGTTCCCAATCGTCAGTAAATCCTTCAAATCGAATTTCTGGAACCTTAGCGCCATTTTGAGGGAACATTTTTTCGAGCATCGATTTTTTTACAGAAAGCAGTTTTTTATGCTTACGCTGATGAAGAGTGATGAGGTGGTCGAGGGTGGAGAAATACTCGCCGATTTTTTCTTGTTCACCAATAGAAGGTACTCTAATACTTTGTTTCATAAAGTCAGCAACCACCAATTCATTCATCATTGTTCCAGCTTTTGTTGAATTTACGAGTACGCTTCTCATAATTGGCTCATAGTGAATATAGTACTTCCAAAATGATACAGGCATATCTTTCACTGGCCTTAAAGTGCTGAATCTTGGCGACATTATGCCTGTTCCAATATCATTTGCAACAAATCTTCCATATCTGAAATCTTTATTTGTATGTCCCTCAAATGCCAAGTCACCTGTTCTTAAAACTTTATAAGTTTTTAGTGACTCATCTGAAGCACCATTTCCTTCGTCTTTATATGTCATAGTTGCAATTGATATAGTTTTATCGTAGCCAATTAATTCTGTATTCTTTTCTACATTCTTCTCATATAGTTCAGAGAACTTACGCTGTTCCCAATCATCCGTGAACCCCTTGAATCTTATTTCCGGTGCTTTCTTTTCGTTCATATGAATCCCTTCCTGAATAGTCTAATCATTCATCTCTACAAACTCTGCGAACCTTGGCAGCTGGAAACACAGCTTCCCGCGTTCTGGCGAATATGCCAGGCCGCGCTTTATCAGTCTGGCGCGATATGGCGAGAATCCAGATTTATTCATTCCAGCCTGTGTCATGATATCAGAGACAGCCTGAGAATGTGTCATTGCAACAGATATTTTCCTGTCGTTATCAGACATTTCTGACCATATCTTCGTATATACATATTCAGAAAGACGCTGATCGTATTCAGGAATGATCTGGTCAGGGTTGGTGGCACAATCATTTTTATAACATAGGAATCCCATGACCTGATAGGCAAACGGATAACCCATGGTAAGAGACGCCATATTTTTTGCATGATCTATATCTATATCAAATATATCCATATAGCTTTTTACAACAGCTCCTGTGTCAAGAGGTCCCATCTCAACCTTCGGTGCCCGATACAGGAATGTCACATTATTGCTGTTCTGCAGAGCGCTGATATTTTCATACAGACCTGTCATCAGAAGAAATACAGGATATTCCTCTCGCATGAAAATCTGAAAGGCACTCACGAATTCCCTGATCGTCTGCGAATTCTCAACTTCATCAATTGTGATCAGGACACGCTTTTTCATCTTTTTGATGATCTTCAGCATCCGCTCTATAGCAACCTCTATGTCAGTCGTCGGGGCAGCTCCGTCTATTGAAACACCTATTCCCAGTATTGAGAAGTCCAGTTTGGCCTTAACAAAAGCAGCTCTTAAGATTTCCTTTTCATAGAGCCTGGATGCAAGACCCGTAAGCAGATCCCGGGTCGGATTCAGCTCTACTACTATCCATTCATTATCCTCTGCGAGATGATTCGCTATGGTTGCCATCATGACAGTTTTTCCTGAGCCCCTGACCCCTGTGAGCATATACACCTGTGATACAGGATGCTCTGCAGTAAAGTCCTCAAGAATCTCGTCAGTCTGCCTGATTCTTGATATATATTCAAATGGCTTTTTCCCAAACGAAAGTGTAAATGGGTTTGACATTTATACTCCTTATATTCTTTTATACTCGTTTATACTTCTTCATACATTTTATACTCGTTTATACTTTTATTCAAGCATCTTTCTGAACTCTTCTATTCCCTCTATATCTTCGAGCGATCCTGTGAGCTCCGACATCATCTCCGACAGTGACTTCTCTGTGTCATGGATCTCGTTCTCGATATCCTGATAGGTGTCTGAATACTTGGATGACAGCTCTGTGACCTTCTTTGCAAGCGCATCGATAAGCGCATCCGGAAGTGCCATGATGCCATCTACTATCGGGGCTATCCACTTTTTTTCAAGAAGCATCTTCGCATCAGTATCTGTCAGATTCTCGATTGTCTCCTTCGTCTTCAGAACCAGTGCCTCTGAATCCTTCTTCACCTCTGACTTCAGACTCTTCTCCTCCTTGTTCAGCTTCTCAGCCTTCTGAAGCTCTGCAATGAGCGGAGATGAAGGATCATCAGCCTTCAGGGTCTTTATCATTGCCGGGATATTCTTCGTGACAAACTCATCATTCGTATCGTTCAGAGCATCGGAGATCGTCTCCTTGTCATCCTCTGAGAGGCTTTCGATGATTGTATCGTACTCTGATGGAATTTCCGACAGGCGGTCTTTTTTCGCATCAATTGCTGAGAGATCATCTGACAGCAGCTGCCTCTGCACGAGATCAAATGGCAGAATATGCCCCTTCCATCCATTCTGGACTTCAATTATCTTGTCGCCCTTTTTCTTCTCGTCCATAAGCGGATCGACCACCTTTACAGAAGCCATCCCCTCTGCCTGGATCAGCTCCAGGTCCCCTGAGATGTCCGTATAAGCTGAATTGAAAATCTCGTATGCCACGTATTTGTCCACCAGACTGTCATCATCGAATCTGCTGAAAATATCTGTCGTGATCTCATCCTCAGTCTTCACTATCGAAAGGGTCTCTGCATTATCGATAAGTTCGGATGATAACTTTTCTCCGAAATCAGCGAAACGACCCCTGTATGCCGACATGAATTCCAAAACGTCCGCATTATCCTTGATTGCTGTCTTGACATCAGCGGCCTGTACCTTCGCATACTTCCCATCGGTCTCGAAAAGGTCATCCTTCAGAGTCGGAAATGCCTTCCAGTATTTATCCAGTGAAGCAAGCTCTGTCTCCGGAATCCCGCCGAACATGGACGCATAGATATCCCATCTCTCGGCACTTTCTGAAGAATCCACATAGCGGGGGATGTTCAGATTGTAATCATTCGCCCTTATCTCGTCACGGCTCACGCGCTTCGAATACTTCGGTATCTCGAGACGCTTAGTGACTGTATCCGTGATTTTTCTTATATCGCAGGCTCTAAGCTTATTATTCTTTCCTTCCTTTGTGAAGCCCTTCGATGCATCGACAATCAGTACATCGGTATTCTCACGCTTCTGTCGGAGTACAATGATGATAGTAGGTATGCCTGTCCCGAAGAAAATATTTGCAGGCAGTCCGATTATCGCATCTATATTGTTCTGCTCTATGAGATTCTTCCTGATCTCACCCTCTTCACCGCCACGGAACAGCACTCCGTGCGGAAGTACGATAGTCATGATTCCGTCCGGCTTCAGATGATAGAGGTCGTGAAGTAGAAAAGCGTAGTCTGCCTTTGACTTCGGAGCCAGACCGTATCTGGAATAACGTAGATCATTTTCCTTTTCAGTCGGATCCCATCGCTGCGAATATGGCGGATTCGATACCACGGCATCCACATACAGCGGTTCATAGGTTCCCGTAGGATCTGAATCATCGAAATATGGCCAGTCCTCCTCGAGGGTATCGCCATTCCTAGTGACGATATTGTCCGGAAGGATTCCCCTCATGACGAGGTTCATTCTGGTGAGGTTATATGTATTTGCCTTCAGTTCCTGTGCATAGTATCTGATACGGTTCGGATCATCCATGTACTTTGCGATTGCGTGACCGATATTGATGAGGAGCGAACCGGAACCGGATGTGGGATCATATATCTTTATCTCATCACGTCCCTTCAGATGATAGGCTATGATCTCCGACATCAGCACTGACACCTCATGTGGGGTATAGAATTCTCCTGCCTTCTTCCCTGCGTTTGCAGCGAACTGGCTGATCAGATATTCATAGATGAATCCCAGCACATCATAATCACTCTTTCCATCCATCGGTATCTCATCAATCAGATGGATGAGGTCGCTCACGGCCTTGGTCTGCGTCTTCGTATCACTTCCAAGCTTGCTTAAGCCTGTCTCAAGAGTATTGAATATGCCTTCGAATACCTTCTTGTGCGATGGCGATATCAGGCGTGCAAAAGAAGACAAAGCGGTCCTGACATTGTCTACGGTGAAGTCCGACCCCACGCCGATCCATGTCGAGAACATATCCTTATAAGCTATGAAATACCCCAGGCTCTGCTGTGCATTGGATACGGTCTCTGCATCGTCCTCATTCACGTACTGCTTTATGTCATCTTCCGAATAGTCCTGGCTCTTGAGCCACCTGTGCTCCTGATCCGACAGATACTTATAAAAAATGAATCCGAGTATATAGTCCTTGTACTCATTTGCCTCTATCTTCGACCGCATACGGTTCGCAGATTCCCAGATCTTTGCTGCAAGCTGCTGTTTGTTCATCTGATGATGTATCCTCTCTTATTTTCCAATATATGAACCATTATAATCTTTTTACTGTTTCTTGTCACACTACTTCAAATATAAAAAAGTATCATCATTAACATCAATGTTGAGCATGGTGATGTGAGTGATTTTTTCCGTCTTGATCCACTGCTTGTCTTACAGGCACAACACCCGGAATTGTTTAAGAACAGAGGAATCACGAGAGAAATGCTTGTTGATAATCCAGAAATAATTCAGTGGGAAAAAGCTTGGGAAGGTTATAAATATCGTAGTCTTTTCCATCCTTGTCTTTGTAGCTCAGTTTGCTTTTGTTTCCATTTTCTTTCGCGTATTTTGTTTCCATTTCGCGGATCTGGTGCATGAATATACCATTGCTGTTCTTTCCGATAACTTTTTGCTGGATCACGTGAGCTTTATTGTATTCACGCTGTTTTTCACCGCTGCTTTTTACCGGGATACCCCCTATAAAACCTGCGATCCCGTCATCTACAGAACCAAAGATCAGATGTTTTTTTGATACACTGGATTTTGCTGTGCCATCATCCACCTTCTGCGTATAGGCATGATGGTTCCCTAATCTTTTTCCCGTTCCCACAGGTACAAATATCAGCGAACCTTTTGAATAATGGTCTGCCTTGTTCCCGATAGTAGCTGAAACCATGTTACGGCGGATTCCATTTGATATATAGAGGAGTTCATTATCATTACCATTCGGATTATCCTGGACATCCTAGTCATAGCTGCAGCCTTCTTTTAAGGCAGCAACGTCATTCTTCTTGTCGTTATAAGTTTTTATAGTTTTACTATAACCCTTTTTATGCAGGTATACCTTCTGACCTGACTTTATCACGCCATGTACGGATGGTCTGCTCCGGGATCCCTTCCTCTCGAGCAACTTTGGTAATTGATTCATTATACGGTGCTCTCTATTCCGATGCCGGCGGTATCGAGTTCATTCATGATAAGAAGCTAGATGCTTTGAAGATCGAGAGGCTCTTCCGTTCCGGCTGGTACAACTACTGGGGAAACCATCGCAGGTAGGGGCGGTGCGAATCTCTACAGGTATGACTCCCAGGGGACGGCGCGGGGGTCACGCGTGTAAAATCGCGAAATGGAAGACGGGGGAATGGCCCTGATCCACCAAAAATTAAAAACGAAAAACCTGTTGATAATTTTTAGATCCGGTGGTATACTAACCGCAGAAAGGATTTGTTAACGTGAAATCCGTTTTTAATTTTGGAGGTGCTTGGTATGAAGCTTCTGAGAATCACAGCAGACGGTTTACCGCTTTTTAAGGAAAAGCTTGATATATGCTTTTATGCACAGCAGAGAGTATCAGAGGATCAGAAAGATATCCTTTATTCCTTGTTTTCAAATATATATTTGAATCCGGCTAATGGCTTTATAGGAATTAATGCTTCAGGAAAGACATCTGTATTAAAGGTTATACTTTTGTCGCTTGGCATACTCAATAATGAGCCAATTAATCACATTGAAACAAAAGATATTTTGGGGAACGCCCAAAAGGCAGTTTTAAACATCTTCTTCTACTCAGAATCAAAGAAGGAGATATGTCGTCTTGAAACCATAATCACTTCGAGGCAGACAAAGACGGAAGGGATTGTATATAGAATTCTGTCAGAAAGCTTATGGTCGAAGCAAGCTGATGAGGTGATTACTCGTAAGTCGCTGCTTGATTTTGATGGAAAGGATCCTGTTATGCTCAGAAGTGGACAGGAAGATTTTCTGTCTGATGATGTCAGCATTATGATCGCCCATAATAAGAAGACTGGGGAAAAAATGAGGGTGGTGAATTTGCTGCAATTCACTAATATCAATGTACTTCCTTTTTCAGACAATATACCGGCAGAGGTCATTACCTATTTGGATCCGACGGTTGAAAGCCTGCAGTTTGATGAAAAAGATCAAAAAACAGTTATTCGCCTGAAGTTCAAGGGAAAAGAAGAAATCGTGATGAATAATCCGATTCAGCTAAATAATTATTTGTCCTCCGGTACTGTAAAGGGTATGATTACGTTTACGCTAGCCAAGGAAGTATTACAAAAGGGTGGTTACATGGTCGTTGATGAGGTGGAGAACCACTTTAATAAAGAAATTGTAACGACGTTGATGCGCTTCTTTATGGATAGTAAGTTAAATAAGAATGGCGGCACCTTGATTTTTTCAACCCACTATCCTGAACTGTTGGATGAATATGACAGAAATGATAGTATTTATATAATCAGGAACAGAAATGGGATTACAGTTGAAAACCTGAGTACAATTCTGAAAAGGAATGACATAAAGAAGAGCGATGCATATCAGAGTGGATTCCTGGAAGGAACAACTCCTATGTATGATGCGTATATGCGACTGAAAAAAAGTATAGCCGCAGCGCTTAAGTAGGAGGCGGTCTATGGAATTAGCAAAGTGTAAGGCTTGTATATGTGAGGGCTCAGCCGAAAAGGCCATCATGGACATCCTTTTGGATAATGATCTTCTGATCTTTACAAGAGAGGAAATGCTGGAAGAAGAGGTCATACGCTGTCGAGATGGCAAGCGTTTTGAAGAGAAATATTTAAGAAAAGGTTTCTTGGAGAAAATTTCAGTAATAAGAATTCTAGATTCCAGACGTGAGAATTTTAAGCTTAGCAAAGCTTATGAGCACAAAGTGGATGTAATCAATGTAATCACTGCTCCCGAGATCGAGATGTTGATTATCTTCAATGAGGATAAGTACAAAGAGTTTAAGAAGTCCGGAAAGAAACCAAGTGATTTCTGTAAGGAAGACTTAAAGATGACAAGTGTGAAATCTTACAGATTCGTAAAGGATTATTTCTCGGATCCTGATATTCTTTTGGCAGCCATCAAGAAATACCATGAGATATCGAAAATTCGGAAAGGCGAATATACACTGCTGGATCTTTTGAAAATATAAGAAGGTTTCTCTGCCAAAAAAAGCCATAGTGTCTTCACCTCGAAAACACTATAGCAGTCTTTAAACCCGTGTCAATTATACTCGGATCATATTTACTAAAATCAATCCGAGTAAAATGTGTAAACCGGCCGCATCATGAATTATGCGTATTTTATAATAATAGCGATATCCCGTGCACGACGAATGCGCATACCCACGCTACCACGCACTGAAATACTACAATGAATGCTGCCCACCTGCCACCGAGCTCACGACGGATTGATGCAATTGCAGCGACACACGGAGTGTATAGCAGGCAGAATACCATAAGGGCTGCGGCAGCACCTGTCGTAATTGAGGATCTGAGAGCAGCCATTGTGCCATAGAGCACGTTAAGTGTAGCTACAACGGATTCCTTTGCCATGAAGCCGCTGATCAGAGCGGTTGTCACCCTCCAGTTGCCGAAGCCAAGAGGTCTGAATATAGGTGCTATAAATCCTGCAACAATAGCAAGGATCGATTTCGATGAGTCTGTGACCATAGAGAAATGTAGGCTGAACGTCTCAAGGAACCATACTACTATTGAAGCGATGAATATGATCGTAAATGCTCTCTGCAGGAAATCTTTTGCCTTGTCCCACATGAGCTGTAGTACATTCTTTGCTGAAGGCATCCTGTAGTTCGGAAGCTCCATGACGAACGGAACCGCCTCGCCCTTGAAATACGTACTTTTCGAGATAACAGCCGTAAGTATCCCGACAGCAATTCCCAGAAGATACAGAAGTACCATGATGAGTCCGCCCTTTCCAGGGAAAAATGCTGCCACGAAGAATCCATATATAGGCAGCTTCGCAGTACAGCTCATGAACGGTATCAGCATGATAGTCATCTTCCTGTCACGATCAGAAGGAAGCGTTCTCGACGACATCACAGCCGGTACCGAGCATCCAAATCCGACAAGCATCGGAACGATTGATCGTCCAGACAGACCTATTTTCCTTAGAGGCTTGTCCATCACAAAGGCGATTCGCGCCATATATCCTGTGTCTTCAAGCAATGACAGGAAGAAGAAAAGTACAACGATAATAGGCAGGAAACTGATGACGGATCCAACTCCTGCAAACACGCCGTCTATTACAAGAGAATGCAGAACAGGACTCACATCCCATGCTGTCATTCCTTTATCAAGCGCACCTGCAAGCGCATCTATTCCCATTTGTATCAGATTCTGGAAAAAAGCGCCAATCACATTGAAGGTAAGCCAGAATACAAGTGCCATGATACCGACAAATGCCGGAATGGCCGTGTATTTGCCAGTCAGAATCTTATCGATTTTCCGGCTTCTCTCATGTTCCTTAGATTCCTTCGGCTTGATGACGGTCTGTGAGACAAGTTTTTCAATGAAGGCAAATCGCATATCAGCAATGGCGGCAGAGCGGTCGAGGCCTCTCTCCTCTTCCATCTGCACTATGATATGCTCTATCATATCCTTCTCATTCTGTTCGAGATTGAGAGCCTGTGTGATTCTTTCATCACCCTCTACAAGCTTTGTCGCTGCGAAACGAAGCGGGATCTCCGCTCTGTTGGCATGATCCTGTATCAGATGCATGATCCCGTGAAGGCATCTGTGGACAGCGCCGCCGTGATCATTTTCATCACAGAAATCAAGCCTCTTAGGCTTCTCCTGATACTTTGCCACATGAATTGCATGGTCAATGAGCTCTTCTATTCCTTCGCCCTTTGCCGCAGAAATCGGGATGACAGGGACTCCCAGCAGAGACTCCATACGGTTCACCTTAACAGAGCCTCCGTTTCCCTGCACCTCATCCATCATATTGAGAGCCACTACCATAGGGACATCAAGCTCGATAAGCTGCATCGTCAGATACAGATTACGCTCAATATTTGTAGCATCGACGATATTTATGATACCGGTCGGCTTCTCATTCAGGATATACTGCCGCGATACGATCTCCTCTTCTGAATACGGGGACATCGAATATATACCTGGCAGATCAGTGACTTCTGTCTCCGGGTGTCCTTTGATCACGCCACTCTTCCTGTCAACAGTCACGCCAGGGAAATTGCCTACATGCTGGTTAGAGCCGGTCAGCTGGTTGAAAAGTGTAGTCTTCCCGGAATTCTGGTTACCTGCAAGAGCAAATGTCAGTTTCGACCCCTTCGGGAGCGGATGCTCACTCTTTCTGTCGTGAAAACGTCCACCCTCACCTAGTCCTGGATGCGCATCATGACGATGATTCGTGGCATCCAGGTAAGGGCTCTCCACATGATCAGGCTTTGCAGCTTCGATACTGCCAGTGCCTTCCTCTTCTTTTCTCTTTTTATACGCTTCCTTATCTATGCCGATCTGCTCTGCATCATCAAGTCGCAGAGTCAGCTCATATCCATGGATACGAAGCTCCATAGGATCACCCATTGGAGCGTATTTCACGAGAGTCACTTCTGCCCCAGGGATCACACCCATGTCGAGGAAATGCTGCCTGCGTTCTCCCTCTCCACCTACATTGGTGATCACGGCGCTCTCACCAATTTTAAGTTCTTTTAATGTCATAAATATTTAGCGGGGAAACCAATGGGCTTGCCCATGGGAAGAACCGCCTTTAACCTACCTTTCTTTGTTCTATAAGATAATTACTACGCATTTTTAGCAACTTTAGGTTCTTATATCCTACAGAAGCGTTAATATGCGTTCCGTCTAAAAGCCTCAAATCCATACGCCCTGTAGAACGTCTGCCAAAGATGAAACACTTACATCCTTTCCACTGCACCTTATCAAAAAGCCTAAAACCTTTAACTTCATACGGAGCCTGATTTCGTTTACGATAACCACCTTTAAGGATGGTATTCTTATGTATCTGTCTATTGTGGCAACGAACTTTTTTGTAATAATAAACATCTCCGTTACTAGCAGCATTAGGATTACCGCTGATACAACGAGCATCTATATAATGATCCTTTGGCAAGCCGTTTTTTATACGAGTGTTTTTAGTAATATATCCGTAAGTAAGCTTTACATCTGGATATATAGTTTTAAGTTTCCCATACAAAGCCCAGCGCATGATACCCATAAATGTAGCATCCTTAAAAGACATTCCTCTATGTATTGTCTTAGGCAGTTTTACGGTTCCCTTATGATACCCAGTATGACAGGTTTCACACAGAGTGATCAGGTTATTAGGTGCATCACCGCCAGTCTTTCTGCTTTCAATGTGATGAACATTAAGAATTTTGTCCTTTGACTTACCTTTGCAGCACTGACACTTATGCCCGTCACGGAATAACACGTATTCTCGCACATTCCAGAACCCCATCTGTTCACCATGCTGATAGTCAGCACCGCTTATGGTAGGGTCTTTAATCTTTTGGATATCGAAAGAGGCTACTTCTACTACGATATTCGAGATAGGCAGTATTTTGTGTACCTTTGCTATCATCGTAATGTGAGAGTCTACTTTTTGTTTTACAGAGGGCGCTAACCATCTGTCACTGCGCCTGCGATTATTAAATCTTGGTTTACGGTGACGAAGTTTACGATTCCTACGGGAACGTCTTAATTCTCTACGAGTAGAAAGCAAATCTACAATATCGCCTCTAAGCTCTACATCGGACTCAAATAATACTTTATCCTTTGTAGTTGCCGAAAGACCGATATGTTTGCTTCCACTATCTACGCCTAAAGTTACCTTTTGTGTATAGTTCGTGCTACTATACAACAGTTGTATTGTAAACGGACAGCGGTGTACTACCTTTGCCTTGCCTTGTTTTAATAAAATACGAACCTTTGCATGGTTTTCTGTAGGCATTAAAGGCTGTCCGGCTTTTGATAGTACATAGACCATAGGTCGTACTCCTTTCTTAAAACCTTAAAAGGTTTTAGTTACTCGCCCCGAAGGGTGGTTAGTGTACCATCGCCAATGTTAATAAGAGGTTTTGTATGCCTGCAACACTGTTCCTATACCTCAGAGCTGTTTAATCACAAACCTTAGAGCTGCGGACTTGGTACTACATCCGCGGGTAACTATATATTCTCTCTTAACGTAGTGCTCAAGGCACTTAGGCTACTCACTCAGGGTTACAGTATTTCTACCGCAACCCCACAGGCTTGCCTGTGGGTATTAGTGAGATACGTTATGGATTGTTAATTCTAGCAGTTAATTGTATTTTATTGCAACGATTGTCCGGCTGACAGGTACAGATGATACCACTCTTCACGAGTCAGGTCAATATCGCAGGCACTTACGATCCCCTTCAGCCGGACATCTCCAAAACCTATCTTTGCCATAAAGAATCTCGGTTATGATAAGCTATTTAGTACCAATACCTAAAAATTGGACGTCCAGATTTACCGGGCGTCCTTGACATACATTTTTGTTTATTATAAAAGTAGGAAAGCGAGACAGAAGAAATCATGAAAGTGTCAGCAGCAGAGCCATCTTGAAATTGCCATCAGCCTTTACATAATGTGCTCCACCTTTATCAAACTTGAAGTTCTGTCCTGCCTTTATCTGATATTCCTTGCCCTCATATCCTATGGTTCCTTCACCATCGAGAGCAAATATAAGAGCCTCTCCCGGTGCTGCATGCTCCGGCAGCGCACATCCCTTGGTGAAACTCATCACTACGAACTTGAGTCCCTGATCATTCACCAGATCCATATTCACGATCTTTCCTTCCTGATATGGGACAAGATCCTTTAACGAAAAAACCTCCGATGACTTTAATATGCTGTTCATGTCTGTATCCTCCTTAAGTGAGATCTCAAGATATACTGTGCCATTATCTGTACTACTTCCTATCGGAGTCCCGACAGGTGTCACAAAGCCGCTGCCTTCAGTAATTTCCATACTGTTTTTATCAGGCAGAATTGCCTTCATATCGCCTTTCAGTAGATACCATATCTTATGATATCCATATATTTCCGGACTGATGTCTGTCCCTGCGCCGAGCGAAAATACACTTATATAAAATCCGCCTGCATCAGACAGAATCTCTGAAACAGTACATCCCGGTATCTCTTTATTTTCCTCTGCCAGGTCAAATACCCTGCCGCTTTCTTCCTTCATTTCTGTCTCCTTTCTGTCCTTGCCAACAGACTCAGTATATCACCAGTGCAGAAATCATTCCGTTGGATATGCAACATGTCCGTTTCCCTGAAGAGAATGTGTGGTATAGAATTCATTCTTCCTGCGCACAAACCACATTCCATTTTCTTCATAATAGAGCTCAGTCTGCTGTTCCCGATACTCTTGATTGGTGATTCAAGACCTACTTCTGACACCGGTGTCTGATCTTCGCCTCTTGCAAACAAAGAACTGTCAACTGACAATATAGCAGACTTCTCTAATGATGTGTTCCGTATTTTCGGAAGAGTCGTTGCAAAGCAGTAAGGCTCTGCTGTAAAGGAAGTGTCCTGAAATGAGTGTTGAAGTAGAAAATCATCTGAAGGAATGCCGTAAGGAAAAAGGGGTCTCACAGCGTGATGTGGCTGATGCGATAAAGGTAGACCGGCGTTCCATTATCAGATATGAGAATGGAGTCCGCACTCCGACCCTGGCCACAGCCCTGCGCTTATCAGAGTATTATGGCCGGCCGGTAAATGATATTTTTCATCTTGAAGATATCAGGGAAAGCAGTTGAACTCTCTCTTTATCCTGGATATGCACAACCCAGTGTTCTTTCTGCCGGGATCCTTTCCGGCTTAAAAAGCCCTTGTCCCTCATGCTTCGCAGCCAGAGCATCACCTCGCCTGTTAATTATTATCTGTATAATAATCAAGGTGTGCGGGCAATACTTCAAGAGTGAATGTTGCCTGTTGCAGCTCTTCCTTCATCCTTTTCAGTACACGTTTAAGAGCCGGGAGATAGCTGTCCACTGTTGTAAAAACAGTGTTACAGCTGCCTGTCAGAGTGTAGGAATATTCTCCACCAAGCGGACAACCAACACTCGTCATATATGCAAGTCTCGATGGTGTGATCACCGCCGTGATCCACACTCCGCTCTGCTTCTGCTCCTCTTCAGCAAGTCTCTGAAAAAGCGCCGTAAACTCACCTATATCCATCCTCTTCTGGTTCTCAAGGTCATAACCGGGATTCGTGCCAATGGTAACAGACCAGTGGATGGTGTTGAAATAATTATTATCCATTAAATAGTACCTCATACAATCTAAAATACTTTCCTATCAACAAAAAGCATTAATCACGATAATTGCGATTGTCACACCATGCTACAACCTCAGCATCACCTTGTCATCGGACGTAGTGAACCTCTTCGGTCTTCCCTGGTCCTCTGTCAGATACCCCAGCTTTACCAGCCGTCCGAGCACCTTTGTCCGGAGATAAGCGGAATCTGAGATTTCAAGATGGGCCGCGATCTCCTTTGCGCTCCTTTTTTCTCCATAGCAGTACCTGATCACGGCATCATCATGTTTCGTTGCATTGGTGGGAGCATCAAATACAAGTCTTTGGCCGACTGAATCTGCCACACCTGCCGCATAGGTAAGGTCCGGTAATACAAGGGTAAACTGATTGTTTTTTGAAAAAATATAAGGCCTGTGTGCAGCGGAAGCATTGTGATATTCCTCGACGATCCTCTCAAATCCTGTTCCCGAAGCCTCCATTACCATGCATCGCACAAGTACATTACAGACCACCGGGTTGCGGCGCTGTGAAATAATCGATGAAAGGTCATAGGTTTTTTGCAGATCTCCCTGCTTATAAAATGCGCCTGGGGATGATATCTCCAATCTGTCGCGAAACATATCCACCTGAATACTGCCCGGGAGGGTATAGTCCCTGTGTGCTACTGAATTGATGATACCTTCAAATAAGGCTCTGTCAGGATAGGCCGGTATCAGCCTGTGCGAATCGCTGAGCTTCTTTACCGCCTGGTTCATATGTTGCTTCACAAATAGCTCCATCTCATCAATCATCTTCGTCAATGGACCGGACGTTTTTGAGATGCTCACTATATCGCTGCCACGAGTAGTACCATTGAAGATCGCCAGCTGAATTGCATTACTGTCATTGCTCCTGTCTGAAAACAGGAGCGCTCCCTTTGAAAGATAGCCCTCGCTATCCAGAAATCCATCAGAAATAAGAGCCTTCTGCGAAATCCCTTTGTTCCTTCCGGTATGTCTCTGATAAAAATCGTATAATTGTGTAAAATCAGACGGCACATACGCCTCGTCTGTAAATACACTATCGTAAACAGCTTCTCTGCTATGTACCGCCATCTCATAGATTTCTTCGTATGTGGCTGGATTTGAAAAACCATCTCGCCGCATATACACGCCTGCTGCTCCCTTATGTTTTACCGTCACCGGCTTAAATCTCGACTCAGCGACATCCATACACAGGACATACCTCCTGCCACTTTTTGTTTCATAAGGGACAAAGGAAAAGTCAATGCCCGGGACAGGATACACTTCCTGATTCACCGCATTCACGATCAGATTTCTCTGTTGATCCACTTCGCGTTCATCGAAGCCGACTACCTCGTGATCACTGTCCCGAACGCCAAAAATCAGCCTCCCACCGTGACAGTTTGCATACCCGCCTACTGTCTTAAGCCAGCTTAAAGCGTCGCTGCCAGCCACGTACTTCAGCTTATAGTCAACTTCTCTGTTTTCTATATTTGCATTCCCGATCAGCTCATTGATATGCATGGCAAGCCTCCTGATTTGAAGTCAATTACATTTTATTACATTTTGACTTCAAAAACAATACATTTTCAAAATGACTAGCGCCGAGGCCATGGATCCGGCAAACGCTCGCCGGAATCTGACAGCCACCGCAGAGCAGGCCTTTCGCCTCTACCTATCGGCCAGACATTGAAGTAACGCCATGAATTTTTCTGCCTGATACTTTTTTGATCTCAAAAGATGAAAAATGGACCTGTCCCCGTTTTCATCTTATTTCCAGGACCAGCGGTGTATGGTCCTGCCTCGGACCGGAATCAAGCATTTCGGACCGCCTTACCCGCTCCTTTATACGATCGCTCACAAGGAAATAATCGATCCTCCAGCCCGAATTATTGATCTTCGATGTCTTGATACGCTGAGTCCACCAGGAATAAACCGACGGCAGGTCTCCATGAAGCAAGCGGAATGTATCGACAAAGCCTCTGTTCAAAAGGTTGGTAAAGCCCTCTCGCTCCTCGTCTGTAAACCCTGCGGAAAAATGGTTATTCTCCGGATGAGCCAGATCTATTTCTTCATGTGCACAGTTGAAATCGCCACAGGCTATCACTGGTTTCTCACTATCCAGAGAGGCCAGATAATCAGCATAGAGCTTATCCCAGATCTGTCTGTCTGCAAGTCGCTTCAGCTCGCTCCCTGCATTTGGAGTATAAACATTCACAAAGAAATAATCGCCGAAATCAACTGTCAGGATCCTGCCTTCATAGTCCATTGTATCCGGTGCTCCGATCCTTGGAGCCGTGGTCTTTGCCTCCATGCCTTCCCTGAAAAGTACCATGGTCCCGGCATAGCCCTTCCTGGCCGGCGGCTGTGAAGAGACCCATTCCACCTGATATCCCGGGAAAAATCCCTTCAGGGCTGCATCCTGCTTCTTATTCGGACCAGCCGCGGAAAGCTTGGTCTCCTGGATGGCAATGACATCAGGATCCTCTCCAGCGATCGTAGAAAGCACCTGTCTCGACAGCTCAGCTCTCGGTGAATCCGATGTCAGAGCCGCATTCAGCGAATCTATATTCCATGATATGAACTTCATTCTGACTCCTTACTTTATTCAATTCCACGCTTAGCACTGCTTATAGAGATAGTAGCACTAAAGGCATAGACTTTACAAGAGTATTCACGAATAATCGATCTGAAAAATCATATGCCTGAAAAATAAAAGTCGGTTGTCTATACAACATACAATAAAAAATTATTCTGTTAATATAGAAAAAAATACTGTATTTTTATGAGAGAAGGTGTGCAGATGGGGTATATTTTAAAAGAGGAAGCTTTTAGCGAGCTGATAGGCAGACTCCTCGATTCCTACCGGATATTTGCGCCGGTAAGAAAGAAGGGTGCGGGAAGGTTTACCGATGTCGATGCGGTGATCTATGACTTTGTTAAAAGCGGAGATGAGATCGAGCTTTCAGCCAAGTCAGATTATGCGCCGAAGGAGTTTCTTACGCCGCTTTCTGAGACGCTTTTTTACTTCACTGAGGAAGAGGTGAAGGAAGCAGATCTCGACACGAAGCCGGTCCTCGTCTTTGCGAGAAGCTGTGATATCCATTCACTGAAGAGACTCGACCAGATCTATCTGAATAACGGCAGGGAGAAGGATCCTTTCTATCAGAGGAGAAGAGATCTGATCAGCTGCGTTCTGATCGGATGCAGTCATTCCTACGACAACTGTTTCTGTGTTTCAATGGATTCCAACAGATGCGAAGACGGATACGTTTTTTCAGTGGATGCTTATGGGGACAAGATCCACTCGGATGTCCGGGATCAGAGCTTCGATGAATTTTTCAAAGGGATAATCGGAGCGGTGGAGGACGATGTTGTGCCGCGGTTCGTTACTGAGAACGAGGTAAAAGTCGACATCCCTGATAAGATCCCGATGTCAGTCATTAAGAGTGATTTCTGGGATGAGTATACGACCCGCTGCATAGGCTGTGGCAGATGTAACTTTGTCTGTCCTACCTGCACCTGCTTCTCGATGCAGGATGCGTATTATACGGATAACGGCAGGGCAGGTGAGAGACGCCGGGTGGCAGCTTCGTGCATGGTGGACGGATACACCGATGTGGCCGGAGGCGGCTCTTACCGCAAAAAGAACGGTGAGAGGATGAGATTTAAAGTGCTGCACAAAATCTCTGACTTCAAGAAGAGATTCGGATATCAGATGTGCGTAGGCTGCGGAAGATGTGACGACGTCTGCCCGGAGTATATTTCTTTTACGAACATAATTAAAAAGACAGGCGAAGCCTGCAGGGAGGCGGAGTCATGAACGGAAATAATCCATATCTTCCTTTTTCATCGACCATTCTCGATGTGATAAAGCATACGGCGAAGGAATACACATTCAGGATGGCTTATACTGGTGAGGTAAGGCCTGGACAGTTCTTTGAGGTATCGATGCCGAAGTACGGCGAGGCACCTATCTCGGTAAGCGGAATAGGGGACGGTTTCGTGGACCTTACCATCAGAAAAGTTGGAAGGGTGACAAACGAGGTTTTTGAAAAATACAAGGGACAGAGCCTTTTTTTGCGCGGACCTTATGGCAACGGATTCGACGTGGATCTCTACAGGGATTGCGAGGTCGTAGTCGTGGCAGGAGGTACAGGAGTCTCTCCTGTCAGGGGAGTGATCTCCGCGTTAAGTGCCATGCCTGATGCCAGGGATAAGTATGTGATAGCGGGATTCAAATCTCCTGAGGACATGCTTTTTAAGGATGATCTCGCTGAATGGGACAAAAAGTTAAACCTCTGCCTCACTGTAGACGGAGCACCGGAAGGATACACGGGAAAAGTCGGACTCGTAACGAAGTACATAGAAGGACTTCCGCTCAGGGATCCTTCGACTGCGAAGGCAGTCGTGGTAGGACCGCCTCCAATGATGAAGTTTACCATCATAGAGCTTCAGAAAAAGGGATTTGCGGACAGCAACATCACAGTTTCCCACGAGAGAAAGATGTGCTGCGGCCTTGGCAAGTGCGGACACTGCAGGGTAAACGACACCTATATCTGCCTGGATGGGCCGGTATTTAACTATGCCGAAGCCAGGAATTTTGTGGACTAAGGAGGAATAAGAGATGGGCAATCTGGATGTGAATGTACCAAAACTTAAGAAAAATGCTTTTCGTTACTCCAAGGTCCGCGGTGAGACAGCATCGAGGATCAGGATACCGGGAGGCGTCATTGACGCAGCGTCTCTGGCGAAGGTGGTTGAGATCGCGGAAAAATACGGTACCGGAGTGATCGACATCACCAACAGGCAGGGTATCGAGATACCGGGGATAAGCCTTAACGATGTGGACAAGGTAAACGAAGAGGTCCAGCAGATCATCGATTCGCTTAGGATCAACCAGCCGGAAAAGGGCAAGGGTTATCCGGCTTCGGGCACCAGGAATGTGATAGCCTGCCCGGGAGCACGTCTGTGCCCGTTCGGATGTTATGATACTACAGCGTTCGCGCAGAAGATGGAGGATGTGATCTATCCGAATGACCGCCATGTGAAGGTAGCCTTCACAGGATGCTCGAATGACTGCGCGAAGGTAAGGCTTGCTGATTTCGGCGTCATAGGAATGACGGAACCGCAGTATGACAAGGACCGCTGTGTAGCCTGCGGCGCTTGTGTGAATTACTGCAAGAGGCGGTCTGTGGGTGCTTTAAAGCTTGTTAACGGCAAGGTAGTAAGAGACGCAGACAAGTGCATAGGCTGCGGAGTCTGTGTGACCTACTGCCCGACAAGAGCATGGACCAGAAGCCGCGAGCACTACTTCAGGCTGGTTCTTCTCGGACGTACGGGCAAGAAAAATCCTCGTCTGGCCGAGGACTTCATCAAGTGGGCCGATGAGGAGAGCATCCTGAAAATGGTAAAAAATACCTATGCTTATATCGAGGAGTACATAGATCCCGACGCAGTGGAGCACAAGGAGCATATCGGCTATATAGTGGACCGCACCGGATTTGATGAATTCAAAAAGTGGCTTTTTGAAGGAGTTGAGCTGGGACCGAAGGCCGAGGTAAATGACAGGGTTTACTGGGGAGGAAAACATTACGACAGATACGGCGGATAAAGACCGCCTCAGGAGCTGTGAAGAAATGATATATTTCCTCACAGTTCCTTTTTTATAATGTTATATTATTCCTTAACTCTCTATACACACGGCTCACCGGCAGGCCGACCACATTGTTGTAATCTCCATTAATTCTCTCTATGAATCTGGCAAACGTCCCCTGTATCCCGTATGATCCGGCCTTATCCATAGGTTCATCAGAGTCTGCATAATCCCTGATCTCCTCATCAGTCATTGCACTGACAGTGACATCTGTTTCCTCGGAAAAAATTTTCTTCTTCCTTACCGCAAATTTTCCATCTGCTCTTTCAAGAAAGACGAGCGTGACTCCGGTATAGACCTGATGTGTCTTTCCCTGCAGAGCCTTTATCATCTGAAAAGCATCATCGTGAGACAACGGTTTTCCAAGGACCTGTCCGTCATTTACCACAACAGTATCTGCCGCGATCACTATGAGCTCATCTATGCTGTCATATTTATCTGACTTCAGCACGTTAAGCAATGTGCCGTTGGCCTTCTGTGATGAAAGGTCTTCGACAACAGCTGCCGGTTCTGTCTCCAGTGTGAACTCAGTCACTTCACTAGGCACAACGTCTGCAAATATCCCGATCTGTTCCAGAAGGTCTTTTCTACGCGGAGACTGAGAAGCCAACACCACGTGTGGCATAAGTCGATGCGAGACAAGACTGTCTCCTTTATATGTCAGCTGCAGATGAAAGAATGGTTCATCGTCCAAAAGCGTTGTATTCTTCATAATATGCTCATTTCTTTCTTAATTCCCAGAACGCTACTGCACTTGCCGCCGCGACATTGAGGGAATCTACACCATTTGACATAGGGATGATCACCTTATAATCGCTCTCAACGATCGTCTCTTCTCGTAATCCGGGGCCTTCTGAACCCATGACTACAGCGAGCCTGTTCGCCGCTTTAAGTGCAGGATCATTTATAGGAATCGCATCATCTCTCAATGCCATCGTCACAACAGAAAATCCATGTCTGTGCAGAGTTTCTATACCATTCTCAGCCCAGTCATCTATATTGATATACGTCCACGGTATCTGAAAAACAGTTCCCATGCTGACTCTTGCCGCTCTCCTGTACAGCGGGTCGCTCGAATCAGATGTGACTATCACCGCATCCATCCCCATAGCAGCCGCCGAGCGGAATATGGCTCCGACATTTGTAGGATTCACTACACTCTCAAGAACAGCAAGTCTGCCGGTCACTCCTATTTTATCTAACATCTTTTCAACCGGCTGCCGTTTTTTCCTACGAAAAGCACACAGCATCCCACGGATGAGGCTATAGCCCGGCAGATGATGCAGTGTCTCAGTATCAGCCACATAAACCGGAACACTTTGCAGTATAGCAGTCCTGTCACCCATCTCGTGCTGCAGTTCGCCCAGATTCTGTTCCAGTTCCTTTTTCTCTATGAGCATGGATACCGGCTCATACCCAGCCAGCAGAGCCCTCGATATCACCTTCGGACTCTCCGCCACAAACAGACCCTCGTCCGGTTCATAGTAATGAAACAGCTGTGTCTCGCTAAGCCTTGCATAAACGTCGAGACGGGTATCATTAAAATCTGTGATTTCAAGCATATCCATGCCATCATATACAGGTTTCATATCTGACATCTCTTTATATCCCTTGTATCTGGCATGATCTCATGGTCTCAAGCGCTGCCTCATGCTTCTCTGGTGTTACACCTGCACAGCATGAAGGATCGACCGATATCTTCACTTCAGGCAGGTATGCTTTCAGAAGAAGCGCATTGCTTACCACACAAATATCCGTGCAGAGTCCGACAAGTTCTATCTCGATATCCTCTACTGCCGCTAGCTCACTGATCTTTTCTGCCAGTTTCACTGAACCGAATGTCGGCTTGTCGATTACATTATCCTCATCGATAATGTCAGCAATCTCTTTTCTTATCTGCCACCCATCAGTACCTTTGATACAGTGAGAAACAGGCAGATATTTCCCCTCCTGCGTATCCATGTAGTTCTCCGGATGTGTATCACGTGTAGCAAATACATCTTTCTTCGGATAACTCTTTATCTTTTTAATCACTGATGGAACAATCGCCACGGCTTCCTTTGTGCCGAGAGCTCCATCAATAAAATCATTCTGCATGTCAACTACTATAAGTATTTTCCGGGCCATTTGTTGTCTCCTGTTTTTTATCTACTATGCCTATTTCCCTGGCATACAAGTTCCTCCCAATAAACAACTATGATTCACTTATGACCATTATAGCACACATAATAAAATCTATTTATAACTTAAAAGCTTTTAAAAATTATATCTGTATTGAAAATACCATCTGGCCTTATTGAAATCCTTATTGTTAAGAGCATCACATAAAACCCACTAGGGTATACCTCAGAAACTTTTAGTAATACGCTCTCAACTGCCTCAGTATCCCCTCTACCCTGGCTATCGCTTCCTGCACCTGCCTCCTGGCATCATTGATCTTCGACTGCACGAAGATATCTGCAATAAGTCCGTCAAAGAAGAAATCGGCAAATGTCAGGAATCCACCGATATCTATATTCAATCCCTCGATGTCTCTGATGTCATCGAGTTCATCCCTGAAAGCCATGAGGTCACGCTTCGCGTCTTCAATGTACTTGTTTGCATTGCTGACCTTCATGTGCTTCATTATCCCGGAAATGGTATCGCCGCCGAAGATATCCAGCAGCCCCCAGTTTCTCGCACTTCCGAGCTGCTTGTCAGCCTCCATTAGGCTTGATAATGCTCTCTCGCCGGCTATCTCTGCCTCTCTTACTTCTTTATCCCTATCATAAACTTCACCTGTCATAGTAGTTTTTTACCTCCATCAGAATACCAGGCAGAACAGGCCTGCCAGCACTATGAATACAATGATTGTCGGTATCAGTCGAAACATCGCTCCGATCAGCCCGAACACCAGCTTTATCAGCCCTACAAATACAGCTCCGATTATAAAGATACAGAATAACGTAATCATTTTGTCCTCCAATTATCTGCTTTTCTTCTGTATGATCTGATGATACACCCAACAGACAGGATATTAAACAACTGATTCAAGGAAAAACGATGGTCTAATTCCCCAAATCGGGGAATTAAAATGATATAATATTGAGGACAGACGGAAGAGGCCTGGATCTCTGGGTGAATAATGCCATAGCTAACGGCAGAATAGACCAGAATAAGCTGAATAAAGTAAGGGAAAATCTGAACAAATAGTATTTCACTATTATCTAGAAATAAAATCAAATATATTGAGCTGTGGATCTATCCACGACTTCTGCTTTGCATCCCTGACCATATCCCCTTTGTGAAGATGTCCTATCAGCAGAGGGGATTCCGGGTCGTGCCATCTCATATTCTGATGCACTATCTCCATGTCATAATTCGCGTAGCAGTACAGGCAGCCATGAGCACAGGTGTTGTACGCCCCTATATCTGAGCCAAGGAGACATCTGCATCCCTTTCTGGCGCCTATTGCAGCATTTGGGACAGTCAGATGCTCTCCTATCGCCTTTTCCATTACCGCCTGTGAATAGCATCCGTCTGCATCAACATTATCTCTGATGAGCCCTGCATCTTCAAGGCACAGGTGAATCTGCATCCCATATTTCCTTGCTGTCTCAGAAAAGGAATCAATGAGCTCTTCCTGTTCTTTCTTTGACACATGTTTCGCCTCCGGGAAGTTCATTTTCGTTTTTTCATACAGATCTATAAAACTCACCACACACTGGCTAGTGTATGGATGTAGCTTCTCAGCAAAATCTGCAAAAGCTCTTTTATGGAATTTTACGCTATATTTTTCTGAAATAAAAACCGGATCATACCGCCAGCTCATGGCATTCTTCCCTGCATATTCCGACAGTGCTTTGAATGATTCCACCACTTTGTTCTTATCTGGAACAAGAGGCTCTATCTCCCTGCCATACGGTGTGATCGTCACCATGAAAAAGCTTTTGAACCTGTCCAGCTCATGGAGCCTCGGTATCATTGGCGCTGGGTTTTTCGTACAGAAAGAAATCGCATCCACTACTGACGGATCAAGTACATATCTCGTCACCATCACCGGATTGTATGGATTTCTCACTAGAACGAACCCGGCCTTTATTCGGTTATAGAACCATTCTGAAAAGAAAGTCGGAATATCCGTCCGGCTGCCCGTATTAATAATCATTCTCTTGTGGCCTGATATCCTTCACGGTTACAAAATCATCCTGTGGCTGATGATATTCTATTTCCATGATTACTCTTTATAATCAATGCAGACTCTTAACTTCACATTTGGTGCGATGATCCCGTCTTTTATCTTCACATGGTCGGGATAGACTGCATAGCCATTCAGCGCATCCTCATCCGTAAAAGAACAGTCAAGCATCAGGTCAGCATTCGAAGATGGCAGAATATCCGCCTGTACATGTATATCGACAAGCCCCGGAATTCTTCCCTGAAGAGCCTCCAGCTTTTCTTTGATTTCATTACCCAGTTCTTTTTTCCTGTCATCTGTCAGTTCATCCTTAAACTGCCATAGGATTATATGTTTTACCATTGTGTACCTCCTTGACTCCATATTTTATCAGAATAGTCCACATAAAAAAAGAGTGCCGCCGAAGCAGCACCCACCTAAACATATATGTGTAAAGTTTTATCCGACTTTTCTTATCACCTGAACTGGGCATACAGGTACACATCTGCCACAATGCAGGCATCGGTTCTGATCTATCACTGCAGGTGTTTTTGAAATATCAATACACCGCTGTAGACATTCTGACAGGCAGCTTCCATAGCCTATGCAGTCAGGTTACAGCTTGAATATCGCCACAGCGCTCTCGAGCTCAGTTGCCGCTTCGGACAGCTTTGATGCCGCCTCTGCAATCTCCTGCATGGATGCCGACTGCTCTTCTGATGCAGCCGATACGTTTTCTGTCTCCGTACCTACCGAGTCGCTTGACGACTTGATATTTGCAAAAGCGTTCTTTATCTGCTCTGTGCCTTCCGAAAGAGAATCTACGATTGTCTTCATCTGCTGCGAAGCTGAGTTTACCTTCTCTATCATGTCGGCAATGCCTTCAAAGGCTTTTCCTGCGCCTTTCACGGCTCCGGCTCCGCCCTTTACGCTGTCGAGGCCTGCCTGCATGGCTGCTACCGCCCTATCGGACTGCTCCTGGATGGCTGAGATCTTATCTGAGATGCGTCCTGCACTGTCAGATGACTGCTGTGAGAGCGACTGTATCTCGCCTGCAACCACGGCAAAGCCCTTTCCGGCTTCTCCTGCCCTTGCTGCCTCGATCGATGCGTTAAGGGAAAGAAGGTTTGTCTGTGAGGCGATGTCCTGGATATCTGTTACGATATCCCCGATATCTCCGATCTGTGCGCCTAATTCTGATACAGCCTGAGAAGTATTCTCTACTGCTTCCTGTATCTCCTGTATCTTTGCGACAGCTTCCTTTACCTGTGCCCTTCCTTCGTCAGCAGCCTGTGTTGTCTCGTCTATCTGCTCAGATGATGCGGACAGCTTGTCAGTAAAGTCCTGCATATCCTGTGAGAACTCGTCCGTCTGGTTTCCTGCGCTGTTTACCACATCAGACTGCGATGAACATGACTGTGCCACGTTTGTAATCGAGTTTGCTACAAGGTCTGATGCGTCTGCCGACTGCCGTGCCGAGTCTTTTAATTGCTGAGATGATGTGGCAAGATAGTCTGTCATCTCGTGTATCTTCTTTAAGAGCTTTCTCAGTTCTGAAAGCAGGTTCCCCATTCCACTTGCGAGAGTTCCGAGTTCATCATTTCTTTCAGAATACACCGCCTGCTGCTTCTTAATGTCATCCGATGCCTGTTCCAGGACTGTAAGGTCGCCACTTGCGATATGCTTCATGGCAATTGACACGTTCATTATCACATCGCAGATCTTCTTTACCGGAAATGAGAAGGCGATGATAAGAATTACTGCAAGGATAAGCGCTGCGGCTGTCATCCCGAGAAACGCTGACCTTATCTGCCTGTCAGTGTCCTGCTGATATGTGACAGCGAGCTTGTCGATGTCGTCTACCCATACGCCAGTGCCGAGTACCCAGTCATAAGGCTTATATGTTACAGTATAGTTTATCTTTGGAAGCTCTTCTGTCTCATTAGGCTTCGGGAAGTTAAGGTTGGTATAACCGCCGCCTTCTTTCTGTCCGTTCTTTATCATCTCCTGGATGTAGTACCTTCCGGTCTTGTCCTGTGCGTCCCAGCGGGATTTACCTTCCGTGTCTCGTCCTAAGAGAACGACATTTACGCCTTTTGATGTGTCGATCCAGAAATATCCGTTTCCATCGTCGTAGCGCATCTCACGCACTGTGTCGGCTGCGGCTTTCTTTGCCTCGTCCTCCGTCATCTTTCCGTCTTCCTGGAGCTTGTGGTACTGTTCAATGACTGATACCGCTACCTGAGTCTCGTTCTTAAGTTCTGACTTTTTCTCTTCTGTCAGCTGGTCCTTGTACTCCTTTACCTGCTTCTTCCCTAAGTCTGTAGTAGAGAATGCAGATATGCCTGTAAGGGCTACGCTTGGGACAAGCACTGCCAGGAGTATGAACAGTGTTAACTTTGTCCTGAGAGACCCCTTCCTGTTGCCGGTAGCCTTTACTTTTTCTTCCATGATATCCTCCTTCTATGGAACTGCGTTTATATGTGTTATTGCATTTGCTGCTTTTTTCCTGCCTTACATGGTGTGGGTCACGTTTGCCATCCAGTCTCCCATGTTTGCTATCGTATTATCTTTCCGTCTGTCATAAGTTTCCTCTCGTTCCTATTATACTCATTTTTACAGTGAAAGTCATCATTATCGTGTAGGTTATTTCACATTTCCCACAAATATCATCTAAAGGCCCCATTTTAGTATAATACTTTCACATTATTATCCCCATCGCCCAGTCCTGATACCCGCGTATTATTCTTCGCGCGGGTCATATCCCGCATCACTTTGCGGGTCACTGCGCTGCGTCACAACGCTGCGTCTGCGCACGTCTATGACCCTCGCATGCACTCTCGTACCCTTCACGTACTCCTCGGGTCGGTCCTTGGGATAAGTCTCTTACCATCTGTACAACCTCCAACAGAACAATTCTATCAGAAATCCGGGCAAAACAAAAGAGCCGCCGAAGCGGCCCTAAAAGAGGGGGAGTATGAAAAACGAAAACAATTTTCACCGAAAGGCTTTGTTCCTTTCGATGATTATACTTTACTACTCTATTGTGATGAAATTGTGACCATCTGATAAAAAAGTAATAAAATCGTATTTATTCCACCCAGATCACCCTGTCATCCTTGCGGTCTGCTGCCGGTGCAGCCTCTCCATCCGCATATCCGATGGCAACATGCCCTATTCCTTCCCATTCACCTGTGATACCATGATCTGCCAGGAACTTCTTTCCTTCATCAGAATCAAATTCTTCCTTTGCACGATGGATCCAGATACCTCCCAGTCCAAGTGATGGTGCAGCATTGAGCATATTCCCGATTGTCAGGCTGCCATCATATATGTGTGTTGGAACAGTCCTGTCTGAAAGCACAATAAGGATTACCGGCGCGCCATAGAAAGGATCAAAGCCTTCATCCCATCCGCCTATCTTGCGATTGGCTTCTGATATTGCATCTCTCGTCTTTTTATCAGTCACCGCCACTATGATTGATGACTGTTTTCCTCTGCCGTTCGGTGCATAAAGCCCCGCTGTAATGATCTGCTCGATGTCCTCCTTTGACGGCATCCTGTCAGGATCAAACTTCCTGATGCTCCTGCGGTCTACCATGTTCTGAATAATCTCATTCATTGTGTCTGCCTCCATTTCTGTAAACCTTCACTCATCAACTCACCTGCTTCTCAATCCACTTCATCAGCACATCAACGACATATTTCTGCTCTTCCGCTGTCAGCTCCCTGCCTGCCGGAATACCATGCCACTTGTACAGACATCCGCGGCAGCAACAGGCAGTGGCGTGTTGGGCGATAAAGACAGGATGACCGTGCATCGGAGTCTGCTTTCCATCATTCGGGATGACTGCCGGAGCCAGTCTCTTCGATACAAAATCCTCTGCATGGCTTCTGATCGTATCCATTCCCTTCTGCTTCACGTATTCCTTATCTTTCTCTGACAGATGAAACCTGCTTCTGAAAGTTGATCTTGACAGCCGTGTAAATAGATCTTCAGCCGCTTTCGCAGTCGATACAGCCTTATTGTACGGAGCCATACGGCTTGCACTCTCGGGAAGAGCGCTCTGCAGGCGTTCTTTCAGCATAGTATTACGCTTTGTGACCGTGACATTCCTGATGGAATATGACAGAGCCTTCTTCGTTCCTACTATCACTAGAATCTTCTTAGCCCTAGTGATCCCAGTGTAGATGAGATTTCTCTGGAGCATCACATAGTGATTCATAAGTACAGGCATCACGACAATCGGGTACTCCGACCCCTGTGACTTGTGGATTGTCGTTGCATAGGCAAGTACAAGCTCATCAAGTTCTGAGATATCATACTGCACATTTTTTCCATCAAAATCAACTGTGAGAGTACGTTCATCCAGATCTACATGGCTTATCGTCCCGATGTCACCATTGAAGACTTCCTTGTCATAGTTGTTGCGGATCTGCATGACCTTATCGCCATTGCGGTACTGCACACCGCCTCGTCTCAGACCAATACCATCAGGATTTATCTCATTCTGAAGTAGCAGATTCAGATTAGCAGCTCCAACCACACCTCTCTGCATAGGGGTAAGCACCTGGATATCCTTAGGCTCCGTGTGGTAATAGGTCGACAGATTCGTCTTTACCAGCCTCACAATGGTCTTTGCCGCTATATCACCAAGCACCGATGAATCTGCATCGGTAATACCGTCTTTCTCAGCCTGTTTGTCCATATCCATAAAGAAAAAGTCTGTATTCTTACCATTACTGATATCAGGCATCTTTCCTTCATTGATGCGGTGGGCGTTCATGATGATACGGCTCTGCTGTGCCTGTCTGAAAATACGCGTCAGACGTGCAACCGGGAATCTGCCGGAATCAATTATATCCCGCAGCACATTCCCGGCACCTACAGACGGCAGCTGATCCACATCTCCCACAAGAATAAGAGTCATCCTGTCAGGGATAGCTTTCAGCAGATTGTACATGAGCATTATGTCGATCATCGAGCATTCATCTACGATCAGCACATCTCCCTCAAGTGGATTCTCTTCATTCTTCTGATAACCTTCCGGAGGCTTGACTTCAAGCAGTCTGTGAATGGTCTTTGCTTCCATTCCGGTCGCTTCGGAAAGTCTCTTTGCAGCTCTTCCTGTAGGCGCAGCAAGAAGGATTTTTGCTCCTGCTGTGCGGAATGCCGTGATTATGCCAAGCGTTGTGGTGGTCTTTCCGGTTCCCGGTCCACCAGTGAGAATCAGGATTTTACTCTGTACCGCAGACAGGATTGCCTTCATCTGCACATCATCATACTGCATTCCGGTCTTCTGACCTATCTTATCAGGCAGACCTTTTGTGCTGATATGAATACCATCTGTATTGGTAAGGATAGCCTTGAGACGCTTTACAGTACCTATCTCTGAGTAGTAGAACGGCGGCAGATAGATTGCCTTCTCCTGTGGCTTTGTAGAACCTGGCTCCTGCGGTATATCATCAGTGATGACATCATTCGCATGGATCATCTCATCAAGCGTCGTCGAGATAAGTGATTCATCTACCGAAAGCATCTCTGAGCCTGATTTCAGAAGCATTTCCCTTGTTGCGTAACAGTGTCCTTCCTCTGAAAGTCGATTCAGCGTATAAAGTATGCCGCTGCGTAGTCTCTCGTACTTCTCATGGCCAAATCCCATTTTTTCAGCAATGGTATCAGCTGTCTTAAACCCGATTCCCCAGATATCATCAGCCAGTCTGTATGGATTCTCCTGCACCACTTTGATGCTGTCATTGCCGTAAGTCTTGTATATCCTGGTCGCATGGGAAGTGGACACATCATGTCCCTGAAGGAACAGCATGATGTTCCTGATCTCCTTCTGCTCTACCCAGCTTTTCTTGATTCTCTCTACACGAGTTTTTCCAATCCCAGGTATCTCAAGCAACTTATCGGGATCTTCTTCGATCACGTCAAGAGTGTCCTTGCCGAACTGCTTTACAATTTTCCCGGCAAACTTCGGTCCGATACCTTTTACAAGACCAGATCCCAGGTATTTCTCTATGCCATAAACCGTTGCAGGAAGTGTCTCCTCAAAGGTCTCCATTGAGAACTGCCTGCCATACTTCGGGTCAACCTTCCAGCTGCCGCCCATATACAGGACAGATCCCACATGTACCTCAGGCATGCTCCCAACCACTGTCACCAGATCAGAATAGTTCTTCACCCGGCATTTGATCACTGAGTAACCGTTCTCTTCGTTCTGATATGTAATTCGTTCAACAACGCCTCTGATATGCTCCGTGGTCGGTCACCTGTGCTTTCTTCCACTGCTCCGATTCCAATGTTACAACCTCATCTCCCTGCCCAGCACCATTACTGCGTTTCTGACACAATCCGGGCATTCACAAAGAGGCTTTCCTGTATCAAGTCCTTTCAGATCCTTACATACCGTCGCCCCACAGTTCCTTTCAAAATCAGCAACCATTTTTCTCGAATGACCTGCCGTAGCATTGCCATCAGATAAAATTCCTGCTACCATCACCGCTCCGATCAGAGCTCCACAGGTAGACTGCATTCCACCCATACCTGCAGCAAATCCTGCTGACATCTTCATGAGTGTCTCATCGTCAACCGGCAGCACATCTTCAAAAACCTTCAGTACCGACTGGGTGCAGTTGCACTGTCCCGTAGCTTTAAGTTCTGCTGCTTTATCTGCTCGTTCCTCTATAGTCATATCACATACCTCATTTCATAAACTTTTCATCTATTTGTTCCATCAACATTATCCAGATCCGGTATAATATAAAACATCTCATTGGTTCCCGGATCTTTGATCAGATATTTCTTCTGCTTATTGCTGATGGCATTCCTGCCATAGTGTGCGTTTATCTGCGTCCGGTAACTCATCACCGCATCCTCCGCGTAGGTTCTTGCATCTGCTTCACAAGCCTGACCATAGTATCCCGCGAAGTCTGCACTGCCATCCTTGTAATTGGAGAACTCATTCAGATACTGCTTCGCCTTGTCATAGGTATGCTGCTTTCTCGAAATCTTCCTGTCTGCCATTGCATCGACAAGATACATCTCATATCCGTGATAGACTTCATGACAGGTCGTATTGATCAGAAGATACGGAGTACCCTGATCCAGATAAATGCTGTTGACTGCCACGCTCTGATCTGTTGGATCGAACTGACCTATCATCGTATATGGCATCTTCTGTCTCTTCACCTTTATCTCTGTTGCTTCGTCAATTCCCAGGTGTCTGCTTTCGATATCAGCAACCTTCTGCAGGGCTGCCACCTTTTCATCTGGTGACAGCTTCTTCCAGGATTTCTCCTGCAATGGTTCTAGGTCATTTATCTCCTGAAGTATCATTGTATCTCTCGGCCAGTAGTCCGTCTTCTCCTGACTGTCCGGAGTCAGATCTGCCTTGAGAAAAGAATCCCTCCCGCCATTGATCAGCGCATACCCTGCTCCAATTACCACCAGGATCAGGATCACTGTAAGAACCGGATTGATCTTCCTGTCACTCTTTGCGAGTCTGACGAGAAGAAACGCAAGTCCCACTGCAATGATCACTGCCAGAATTATAATCGCAATTACTATTGCTCCCTCTGTTGTCATAAATATTTAGCGGGGAAACCAATGGGAAAAGCCCATGGGAAGAACCGCCTTTAACCTACCTTTCTTTGTTCTATAAGATAATTACTACGCATTTTTAGCAACTTTAGGTTCTTATATCCTACAGAAGCGTTAATATGCGTTCCGTCTAAAAGCCTCAAATCCATACGCCCTGTAGAACGTCTGCCGAAGATGAAACATTTTTGTCCTTTCCACTGCACCTTATCAAAAAGCCTAAAGCCCATAACTTCATATGGAGCTTGATTACGTTTACGATAACCACCTTTAAGAATGGTATTCTTATGTATCTGCCTGTTGTGGCAACGAACTTTTTTGTAATAATAGACGTTCCCATTACTAACAGCATTAGGATTGCCACTAATGCAACGAGCATCTATATAATGATCCTTTGGCAAGCCGTTTTTTATACGAGTGTTTTTTCTCTTCTGCATATATTTCCATGGCAGGTAAATAGTATCTTTATAATCATCCTGACAACCTTTCAGTATTCAGGTCTCTCCAGAATTTCGCTGCCGATCGAATACACCTTCTTTTCATCAGAATAATCTACATCGTCCTCATAATACCACGGATCATCCCCGTGATTTTTCAGGACATGGAAGTTCTGTGCAGGCATGAAGCCCTGCGCAAGAAGAAAAGCTGTTTTTCCTTCCTTATTCTTAGCTGTGTCCACAACCATCAGCACATGCCCCGGTGAACCGGCTCGGAGGAATACGTCGCCAATCCTGATATCTTTCAACTTAACCGGCCTGCATTCTGTAGCCATCGAAGCAGTCCCGGCATAATTGAAAACCATGTGCAGATACCTGATGAATGTCTCATCAGAATCATCTGGTTTCGCTGACTTCACCCATGATACATTATTACCATTCACCGATATTCTGTACCCCTGCTTCCATTTAGAGTATGATGCCAGGAAGCCATTCGTAAAGTGAAAAGCTATCTTTTCATCCTGTCCTATGCTCCGATAATACTCGGCATATACCCTCATTATTGAGTCCGCACACTGCTGCAGGTTGACATTCTCCAACGGCAGATCAAATATCGCAATATGTCCGTTCTGGTTCATGGTCTCATGACCATTATACGCAAGCACAGGACTGCCATCCGGCTTCATCTCATAGTTCCTCAGGAACTCTCCAAGGCTGCCCTTCTTCTCATTAGTCCTTGTATAGCCCTCAGGCGGATTTATCCGGGTCTCAAGAGTGTTGCCTCCAGGATTTACAAACCTATATGGTTCTTCCTCTTTTTCCAGATGCTGTTCTTCAGTTTCTGATTCAGTTTTCACCCGTTCTTTTCTGACAGGCTGTTTCTCCGCTCCACATCCGGTTATAATGACAGCTGATACTGCCACTGCTGAAATAAGTCTCCTGATGTTTTTCATAACGACACCACCACGGCAAATTCAGATTTTAATGCTTCCACCGATAAGAATAGCACTTTCAGTCATATTTTTCCATCTAGTGCTATAAGCAGTGTATCAAGCAGGCTTTTCATGCTTTCATATTCGGGAATACTAAGAATTTTTCACTTGAAAAAGACTATTGGATATACGATAATAAGAGTATTCTTGATACAGATATTTATGTTAGTTAAGAATTACAAACCATCCGATGCTTTATATATCAGTCAGAAAGAAGTGATCAAGGAGGTATTATGATTACTATTTATGGATTAAAGACATGCCCCTACTGTGACTATGTAAAGGAGCAGATAGAGGGAAGAGAAGACGAGTTCAGATACATCGACATCGGAACGAATGTAAGATACATGCACGAGTTCATCTCGCTTCGGGATAACAGAAGCGAGTTCGACCATAGCAAGGCCATAGGCGACATAGGAATCCCTGCTTTTGTCCTGGAGGACGGGAGCATCACTCTAGATCCTGAGAAGGTAGGACTCAGAGAGTACGGGAAGGATATGCCATCATGCTCAATAGAAGACCATAAGAACGGGAAGAAGGGGTGTTAGCAGCCATCATCGCTGCTGTCAATGTAGCGGTCATGATTTCCTATCATAATCAGGTCCTTGACGCCATATTGGATTACCAGTTCGGGGACAAGTCTTCCTACTATATCTTTTGTCAAGACTACTTTATATGATTTTGCCATTTTTGATAAAAAAAGCGGAGCCGTGGATGATGCCACGACTCCGTTGTGTTTTACTGTGGTCCGATATAACGCGCCGAACCAAAGCCCAGGATCAGCTGGAAGATATTCGGCAGGAAAATAAGTCCAACCGCGAAAGTTCCCGACTTTCCGAATGCCTTTGCCAGCTTTACTTCAAAAACGATACTGATCACGATATTCACGATCGGTATGATATTCAGAAGAAAAAGCCAGCCATTTCCCCATGCAATCTTGTACTGGATGTATATGTTATACAGAGGGATAATGCTCTTCCATCCAGGTTCGCCGGCTTTTGTAAAGATCATCCAGTTCGCAATGATCAGCAGGATCCAGAAAATCAGGCAGATATACCAGTACGCTGCAATGGCAGAGAATAGTGCGATTTCACCCATTGTTTTCGTCCTCCTTTCCTCAAAATTAGATATAGGATAACAGATAACCACCATTTTGTAAATACTTTGTGAATTCTAGTCAGCCGTTTTTGTATTTTTATGCGAACAATCAAAAATTTGCCTCAGTCAAAACACTTCGTACCCTGCCTTTTTCAACACCTCAATAGCACGTTCATAATTTTCCTGTTTCACCAGCACATAGTCCGTGTTATAAGTCGATATCGCAAATATTCCTATCTTGTTATCTGCCAGAATACCCGATATTTTTGACAGTATCCCGATCAATGAAAAATCAAGCACGCCTTCTATGCGGAAGCCTTTCCAACCGTCATCCCTTTCGGTTGTATTGGCCGGCACATCTTCCGTCTGACAAACGACAGAATTCTCCTCATCCGTTTTTGCGGTAAAGCAAAAAGGTCTGCTCATATCTACTTCGGAAAAATCCGCAACTTTACATACTGAAAAATCTGCATCAATTCTCTTTAATATCATAATTTTCTTCACAAATTCCTATTTGTCTGTATAAGGATTAGAATATCACATTCAGGATTGCTTTTCTACATCACCTTTGAATAAATTTTTTTCACGGAATCATCTTGAAAATAGCGACAAATGTCGCTATGATTGATTATGCTCCCTACAGACAGAACCTGTCAAAAAGAAACGAGGATACTATATGAAAATATTTCTGATTCTTCTGGTGCTGGCGCTGATAGCCAGTTCCTGCGGCTTCCGCAAATATGTCTGGTTCATTTCCATCGGATACGGTGCGGCGGTGGCGCTTATAGGCGCCGGGCAGCTCGCCCTTTTCCGTCACGCGCTCACCATGGGCACCGCCCTGCAATGCATACTCTTCCTCCTCTACGGCTGCCGGCTCTCCGGCTATCTGGTCTACCGGGACCGCAAGACCGCTTACACCAGACGCATGCAAGGGGAAGTCAAACAAAACGACGGGGTTCCTTTCGGTGCCAAGCTGGCAATCTGGATCTCCGCTTCTATTCTCTATGCACTCCAGACGTCCCCTGTGACATTCCGCCTCATGAACGGAAATGGCACGGACGCGCTTTGCGTCATCGGGCTTCTCATCTCCGCTGCCGGCCTGACGCTGGAAGCAACCGCTGATCTCCAGAAAAACAGAGCCAAGAAGAAAAATCCGGGGCGCTTCGTAGACACCGGGCTGTTCCGTCTCGTGCGCTGCCCGAACTACTTTGGTGAGATGATCTTCTGGACCGGTGTCTTCATCTCCGGAATCACCATCTACCGTAGTGCGGCGGAATGGATCTGCGCCCTCCTCGGCTACGCCGGCATCATCTACGTCATGTTCGGCGGCGCCCGACGGCTGGAAATCCGCCAGGACAAGAACTATGGCGCCGACCCGGAATATCAGAAATACAAATCCACAACCCCGATCATGATTCCGTTCATCCCTCTCTACTCCGTAAAGAATCACAAATGGCTGGTGGCATAATGGGCAAAGAAAAGCAAAACAGGACGTTTCCTGAACCGGTTCCGGAAGATTTCACCCTTTCCATGGCTCTTGTCGACTGCCTGCCCATCCTGTTCTTCAGCATCAGCTCCGCCATCCTGGCGGCACGCTTCGACAGCCGACTGTTTCGAGTAGGCGTCCTGCTTGTGATCCTGCTTTGAGCGGTGCGCATTTATAGTTTCCCATTCTGATCGGCTTAATATCATCCCTCTTCAGTTTCCTTTTATACTATTATCTCGGTCTTGCTGCCGCCTGTTTTCTGCTTTGTCACGACTATCTGATGGTCTATCTTGTCTTCGAGTTCCTGAACGTGGGAAATTATTCCTACCATACGGTGGCCCTCCGTAAGGCTTGTGAGTGCACGATATACGAGATCCAGCTTTTCAGAATCGAGACTCCCGAATCCCTCATCTACAAACAGCGTATCTACCTGGATGCCTCCGGCCGAGTTCTGTATCTCATCCGAAAGTCCGAGTGCAAGGGAAAGAGATGCAAGGAACTTTTCTCCACCTGACAGTGACCCCACTTCACGCTCTGTGCCATTGTAATGATCCATTACAGATATCTCAAGGCCGGACTGGCCCTGGTTATTGCCTTCTCCGACCTTCCTTTTCAGTTCATACTGGGCATTCGACATGATCACGAATCTGGTATTCGCTCTGGCTATGACTCTATCAAGCCACACCATCTGCGCATATGCTTCGAGTTTTACCTTGCTATGCCCCTTTATCTTTCCATTTGCCGTTTCATCCAGTGCGTGCACCAACTTATATCTGTTCTCGAGGTCTGATATCTCTGTGAGACGTTCCTGAAGTCCACTCAGCGCATCAGAATTCTTCTCTATCACAGTGTGAAGTTCCTGGAGTCTGTTCTGAATATCTGATACCTTTTCCTGAAGCTTCTGCTGCTCTGCCGTCTCCTTTTCAATATCGATATCCTCTGACTTCTTCAGCTGATCCTTAAGCGCAACGATCTGTCCATCTATGCTCTTATAATTCTCTGTTGCATCCTTCAGATGCTTATCAGCCTGATCATATGCCTTTTTCATGTCAGAAAGCTGCTTTTCAAGAGTCATTATTTCAGCCGCAGCTTCCTTCTTACTGGCAAACTCCAGATCTTTGCTTAGTTTCTCCCGATTCCTGATCTCAGCTTCAAGGGATGTCCTCTTTGCTGTAAGAGAATTATTGATCTCTGCTATCTTATTTTTCAGTGAATCAATATCCGTAGCAAGAGCCGGCAGCGATTTTTCTATCTTTTCCTTATTCTTCTTTTTCTTATCGAGATCGGCTACTTTTGCCTCCGCATTCTGCAAGTCCTCTGCTGTCTTTTGCAGAGCTACTTCTATCTCCCTGCGGCATTCCGCCATATCATCTGATGTCACATAATCCTTCATGCGCTTTAATAGCTCTGACTTCACAGTATCTGCTTCTGCCTTAAGACCGCTTGCCTCGCTGCTTGCAGCAGATGCATTCTTTGCTGCATCATCGGCCTTTTTTCTGAAAGATTCTATGTCATTTTCACTCGGGACATTATCCTCTTTCTGGGCTGGTAATGGGTGATGAGTACTGCCGCAGACCGGGCAAGGAATACCTTCTTCAAGCGTCTCTGCCAGAATGCCTGCCTGTCCTGCGAGAAACAGATGATTTTTCTCACTATACTCTGCCGCCTTTTTCTCAGCATCCTGCTGGAGTTTCACAAATTCATCCTGCTTCTTCCTGAGCGAATCCAGTTTCTCATCATAATCATCCAGACTTTTCGTTATATCATTTAAGTCATTCTGACGATCTTTCAGGCCTTTTAGCTCATTGTCCGCTGCAACATATTCTTCTCCTGCTTTTGCCAGATATTCTAATGCCTCATCAGCCTTTTTCTTCTGATCTGTTTTCTTTTCCAGTTCATCAGACTTTTCGGTGCCATCCGTCTGGAGTGATGCAACCTCCTTTTTCAGGGAATCAATATTCTTATCAGCCTCATCCAACGCATCATATGAAGAAAGTTTTTCCTGTCTGAGTGCTATGGTGTTGCTTAGTTCATCGTGCTTCTCATTTGTCGTTTCTGCCCTATCGAAGGCCTCCTGTGCTGCCGCCTTTATCTTCTCTGCTTCTTCAAGGAGACCTTCGTTTTCCCTGATCTTCGCCTTTACCGCTTCTATATTCCTTGCTGTACCGATGGCCTGGTTTACTTTTTCAAGAGCAGCGTCGTTTTTCTTCTGCTTCTCCTTGAGAGAGTTCTGCCTTTCCTTATCTTCTGACAGCATTGTAGCAAGCAGATCTACTACTTCCTGTTCAGTCATATGACCATTGACTGCCTTATCTACCTCTATCTCGTGAAGGCTGTTCTCTGTGCAGGTGATCCCCTTCATATACTGTTCAGAACTCTTCTTTGCATCTTCCATCTGACCACGGAGTTCCGTTGCATCTTTTTCGATCTGTTTTGACAGCTCATCATATAGTTCTGTCCTGAACAGGTCACGGAATATCTTAATTTTCTCATCGGTCTTTGCCAGAAGTAGCTTCTGAAAATCACCCTGTGCAAGCATGACAATCCTGGTGAATTTATCCTTATCGATTCCCAGGACATCGACCACTTTCTTATCTACACTTGTTTTTCCGGATATGACAGTTCCATCCGGAAGTGTGAATTCTGCCGATGCTGTCTCCGTTGCAAATCCTTTGCCACGCAGTTTCGGACGCTCGTATTCAGGATTTCTCTTTATGAAATATTCACTGCCGCCATGCTCAAAAGTGAGCTCCACCTCTGTCGGCGTTTCTGGTTCGGCATATTTGGAGCGGAGCATTCTGACCTCTCTGTCCCTGCCGCTCGCCTCACCATACAGTGCAAATGTGATCGCATCGAATATAGTGGTCTTTCCTGCCCCGGTATCTCCCGAAATCAGATAAAGCCCCTCTGTACCCAGTTTATTGAAATCTATCTCTTCTCTTCCTGCATATGGTCCAAACGCAGACATCACAAGCTTTTCAGGTCTCATATCAGTCACCCCACACTTTCTCTATCAGCGATGAAACATATTCCTTCTGTTCATCCTTCATGCTCTGGTTGTTCTGCAACTCGTAGAATTCTTCAAAAAGCTGCTGCGGAGATTTCTCACCCACCTTTGCATCTCCCTCTATGGTCTGTGCAGTTCTGGTACGCTTATTGTCATATTCGAGCTGCATGATATTCGGATAGACGACACGGAGCTTTTCTATAGCAGAAGGTATATCTTCTTCATCCGTGAGAACTATTTTCACATAATCGTCTGTATCGGTATCCTTATAATTCTCGCGGTTCATAAGGTCATCATATCTGCCCCTGATGACCCTCATATCATGCTTCGGAGTGAGTTCATGCAGACTGATACTGACATTTCCTTTTTCGAGAAGATCTACTTCTACTACAGACTTTTTGTCATGCTCTTCAGAAAATGAATATTTGAGTGGTGTTCCTGAATACCTGACAGTATCTCTGCCTGTTTTCTGTGGTCCATGTATGTGGCCGAGCGCTGCATAATCAAAGTCATCATAATTTGAAGCACTTATATTATCGAGACCGCCAACTATTACTTCTTCGGATTCACTTCTTTTAGCGCCTGTCACAAACTGATGTGACAGGATCACATTTCTCTTCGATGTATCTACATTCAGATCAGAGACTACAGTATGTATAGCGTCATCATATGAGTTAATGCCTTCATCCGGGAAATATCTCCTTACATCCGCCGGTCGAAGGAATGGAAGCAGATAGAAATATACTTCTCCATATTCATCAGATTTTCTGAATACACTGACCTTACCATCATATACAGGACTTATATGTATTCCGCTCATATCTATTATTGACGATGCATAAGCGAGCCGCTCTGCCGAATCATGGTTCCCGCTTATGATACAGGTATCAATCCCGGTATCGGCATGCTCCTTTGCCAGTTTTTTAAGAAAATCATCCAGAAGTGCCACTGCCTCCGCAGATGGCTGCTTCACATCATACACATCTCCTGAAATCAGAAGGACATCCGGCCTTTCCTCTTCAATCATCTGTATGATCTCCGTCAGTATGTATCTCTGATCCTCAATCATCGAGAAACCATTCACTTTTTTCCCAATGTGAAGATCTGATATGTGAAATAACTTCATCAATTAGCCTCCCTGTTCGTTCTCATTGTAGTTGTTGGAAGCATTATTCTCCACGCTGATTACAAGAGCTTCAAGCTCGTCATTTGTCTTCCTGAATCTGCCCCTTATCAATAGTCTCTTTTAAGATCCGTCCTGTCTCTCTTGCCTGTTCATGGCCTTTTTCAGTCAGCGGGCTGTCGGTAGCACCACAGATTTTATTTTCGACATTCCAGACCGTCTGCCCATGTCTTACGAAATATAATACGCCCATTTCATTCCTCAGCTGTTTTTGGCATCAGTAACCTCTTTTGATTCAATGCCTCACTACATGCTTTTCAATCGTATCTATTTTATCAGAATAGTCCACATAAATGTTAACTGTCAAGTAAAAATGTCCGCACCCCCAACAAAGAAAGGTAGGTTAAAGGCGATTTCTCCCACAGGTAAACCTGTGGGAGAAATCGCCAAAAAATTTATGATACAGGCGGAGCTTCCGCCTGTATTTTTTTTAGCGAAAAGTCCCTGTGAACAACGGGGCATGCTCCAAATACATATACTATATTGCTTTTCTCACTTATTTTTTGTAAAATAGTAAAGTAATCAAGTATCTTCAAAGCCCGTTCCTGTTCATCTTCTGACATCTCGGATAACTTCTGAACCATCTTGCCAGAAACCACACGTCCTGATATAATATTTTTGGAGCTGCCGATAACGGTAGGCGGTTAGCCCTCGTCCAGAGGGTTTCGGATACCCTCTGAGAATTGAAAAGGAGGGATGCCGATGAGTATTTCAGATATGATGTCACTTGTCTCGTTTGCGATTACAGTCTTTATGGCTGGCGTTGCGTACGGAAAGTATCATAGCAAAAGAAAGTAGCCACCCTCCTCAAGCCAAAGGTACAAGCGACTACTTTCAAGTTGCATATTAACTGAGTAACTGGGGCTGACCGTCTATCCGGTAGCTCCTTTTTATATGACTATTATAGCAGAATCGGATGTTTTGTCAAAGGGAACATACTTGCGCCAATATTCGGTAGACTGCTCTTCTTTCTAACGCTATACAGCTGTGCATTTATGCACTGTTGTGGTCAAGCATTTTTGTAACAAATATGGCTAAAACCTTCCTCATCATTGCAGTTCACAAGCAGCAAATCCTGATATGTGGTAAAATAGCAGTGGTACTAAAAACACAAGGAGGCTGCACTGATGAAGATCCTGAATTTCGGTTCGCTGAATATTGACTATGTGTACAGGGTGAATAGTATCGTGACTCCCGGTGAGACAGTCCGTGCTCTTGATATGCACGAATACTGTGGCGGCAAGGGTCTGAACCAGTCGATTGCCATAGCACGCGCAGGAGCCAAGGTATATCATGCCGGGATGATCGGGGCTGATGGAGAACAGCTTGTCACAATGTGCGGAGCCAGCGGCGTTGACACTTCGTATATCAGGACTATAGGAGAGAAGACCGGCCATACTATAATCCAGGTCGACAAGTGCGGACAGAATTCCATCATAGCCTATGGCGGGGCGAACCAGAAGATAGATGAGAAGTTCATTGATGAGGTGCTGGCAGATTTTGACAGAGGAGACATCCTGCTACTGCAGAACGAAATCAGTTGCCTCGGATACATCATAGACAGGGCATATGAGAAGGGAATGGGAATCATCCTCAATCCGTCACCGATAGACGATGAGCTTCTGAGTCTTGACCTGGGAAAGATTTCCATATTCATCCTGAATGAGGTTGAAGGGTTTCAGATATCAGGAGAGAGGGATACTTATGCAATACTTGACAGCATGAACCAAAAGTTTCCTAAGGCAGAAGTAGTGCTTACACTTGGAGAGGACGGATCCATCTATAGCGACGGCACTCACAAGGTAAGGCAGAAGGCTTATAAGGTGGATGCAGTTGATACGACAGCTGCGGGAGACACGTTCACAGGGTACTTTGTAGCAGCAATATCACAGGGCAGGCATATCAAGAATACTCTCGATATCGCATCAAGAGCATCTGCGCTTGCAGTCACAAGAAATGGGGCGGCTCCGTCGATTCCGTCAGCTGATGAAGTAATAGAATATCATGGATAGTAAAGACAAAGAAGCAGTATGGCCGTCTACCTCTTGCAGTGCCGCCTGCATTAAGGAAAGAATACGGGATATAAAGTCATTGAATGATAATAATCTCATGCACAAGAAAAGAAATCTGCTTCCGATAATATGTACATTGCTTATAGTAGCCGTGATGGTATACGCCTCAGAGCTTGCCCATGAAAAAGAGATCATTTTCCCTGAGATTGCGGCTATCGCTGCCGGGGCATTACTGTCTCTCTTATATCACTCTGCGCTCTTTCCGGTGCCTTCTGCCGGTACACAATCACGTCAGTTGCCGGGCTGCCTCTTACTTTAGCCGCGGTGCTTGCAATGACAATCAGCATTATTCTGATTTATTCGTTCAGGATGTATCTGCCGCCGGCCGGTGCACTTACCCTTCTTGCAATGCTTATACCACGGGCAGCCCTTGCGATATATCCTGTATCTGTCTTCGCTGGAGTAAGTATCTTTATGCTAATATCAGGATGGGTGTTCAGATCCAGGGCATATTCCAATAAATAACGATATAGAAAGATATGATTATGGAATTCTGGCATATAAAAGATATGAGGAGTGCTTCCTTGGTGTCATCCTTTTCAGAGAAAAGGTAGGAGTGCACCAGAAAGATGAAATTGCGCAGTCCATATCTATTCAATAGATATGAGACTATCTGGTCTGCATCGTCAAAAATTGCAGCATATAATCATATGCTGTCATCTCTCCAGAGGAGAGATACGCTCATTGAGAATCTTCCATGCTGTGCCTCCATTTCTTCTACGCTTTTCTTCTGTATGAACTGATAATACACCCGGCTAATGGAATAATAAACAACTGATTCATGGAAAAAGTATGCTCTATTTTCCCAATTTGGGGAATTAAAATGATGACACCGAATATTCATTATGATTTGACAGACATTAAAGCAGAATGTATAATCGAAAGTAGGAAATTCCTACTTTCCTACTCAAGGAGGTGCTATATATGGCAACAACATTCGTAAATGACGCAAAAGTAATGTCCAAGGGACAGGTCACAATCCCAAAGAATGTACGACAGGCTTTGGGTGTAGAAACAGGCGACAGAGTTACATTTATCGTAGATGGGAATGACATCAGGGTTGTAAATTCAGCAGTATACGCTCTTCAACGACTTCAGCAGCAGATGAAAGGTGAAGCAGCAAAGGCTGGTTTTACTTCAGAAGATGATGTAGCTGACTGGATCACAAACTCCCGTAGAGAGGAAATTTCATAATGAAAGTCATGATAGATACTAATATCTTCATATTGGCAGCATTATTTTCAAACGGAAAAACCGCACAGGCCTTATTAAAGGCTATGGTCTCTCCATATGAACCAGTGGTCTGCGATTACGTAGTCGATGAGCTTCATCGGAAATTCAGGGAAAAATTTCCCAGTAAAACAGTTGAAATGGAAGCATTCCTTTATTCTATTCTCCAATCAGTCGAGCTTGTCAAGACTCCTGATACTGAAGTCAGTGAGGAACAACTAATACGGGATGTAAAAGATCGTCCCATCCTTCGTGCAGCACTAAATGAAGGTGCAGACCTTTTTCTAACAGGAGATAAGGACTTCCTTGAATCCGCAATAGTAGATCCACGGATAGTTAGCGTGAATGAATTCCTTGAAATGAAATAGCGGTAATGACAGGATTGAACATGACTACATCCACCGGTCCCATACTTACGGCAATGATGTTCTTTTTCACACCTATCATATTGGCGACCATTCCGACGCATCCATCCGTATGTGCCTTCAAAGTATCAAGAAGATCCCGTGCTACTCCTTTATCTGCTTCCGTAGTTCCTGCTCTTCCATATATTCCTCATGCTCTGTGCGCGACATACATACTGGCCCGATCGGAGTATCATAAACTTTCCTGTCTGTCAGTTCTGGTATATCAGCTTTCTTATCTGTATCTGTTATAAATTGTGGCGTAAAACCCACAGGAAAAGCCTGTGGGATGAAAGCCACTTTTCTATGTAAAACTGCATTTTCGCTACTTGACATATACATAGATTGAATATATAATATATGTATAAATCAATAGCCCGATTTTACTGCAAATGAACTTTTGAAAGCATGGAGGGATAATAAAAAATGGCACGTTCTAAAAGTAATAACGTACAAATCAATATTTCCATCCCATCTGAATGGAAGATCCAGCTTGAGAACCTTGCGCGCATCTATTCTGTTGAGGAAGGTAAAACCATTACATTTCTTGACCTGATGCGCAGAGGGATTCAGGAAAAATATCAATT
>SAMEA3663054__coassemble_496_pt1 | contig 50600 bp, 46 predicted proteins | sample SAMEA3663054__metabat2_high_PE_006 | metagenome-assembled genome bin SAMEA3663054 (sample SAMEA3663054) | pig gut metagenome | biome: pig gut; feature: pig-associated habitat; material: faeces | place: France | collected 2012 | reverse complement strand
CAAAAAGAAAATTTTCTGCTAATTTATGCTTGACTTTTCATAGCTGGTCTCCTTTCCATTGGGCTGCTACTGTTTCATTTATTATATAAATTGATTATAGATAAAAGTAGCTGGTTATGCTATGCTAAAGACATATTTTTACAAAAATAATTTGATATAATAGAGAGGAAAATTCTCAGGATATGAAGAGCCTGATACGGCATTATCTAGCACATAGGTGGTGATTCAGGTGAAAACAGAGGTATGGATTGGAATCCTGCTGCCGTTTCTTGGAAGTAGTCTGGGGCGGCGATGGTATTTGTGTTGATGATGGTGCTCGATGTGGCGCTAGGATAGTAATGAACATATGAGGAGAAATCAGGATGAGGCTTTTGATAATAGAAGATGAGGAGCAGCTTCTAGACGCCTTAAAAAGGGGGCTTATGAAATGCGGATATGCTGTCGATACTGCAGAAGACGGGATAACCGGATCAGAGCTGGCCTATCAGAACGAATATGATGTGATAATCCTCGATCTGAATCTTCCTGGTAAGGATGGAATAGAAGTGCTTAAGGATATAAGAACCAGGAGCATGACTACCAAGGTGCTGATCCTGTCCGCCAGATCCTCTGTCCCGGATAAGATAAAGGGGCTGGATCTGGGAGCTAACGACTATCTTGGAAAACCCTTTGATTTCCTGGAGCTCGAAGCAAGAATCAGAAATCTGATCCGAAGAGACTTTGTACAGCAGAGTACAGTAATTCACCTACAGAATCTCACATTAGATACCGCCCAGAAGAGTGCGGCAGTAAATGGACATAAACTGGATCTTCAGCCGAAGGAATATGCGATTCTTGAATATCTGGCGTTACACAGTGGAACTGTAATCAGCTCAGAGGAGCTGATAGAACACATCTGGGATGAAGAGGCAGATATGTTTTCGATGTCGGTAAAGGTGCATATCAGCAACCTCCGCAAAAAAATATCAGCCTACGGTGACAGCAGTCTGATAGTAACAGTACGCGGCGAAGGATATATGATAGCAAAAGGAGACAGCCATGAGTAAAATATCACTTAGAATGAGAGTGACACTGATATCGGCAGTGACACTGATTGCAGCCTGCCTTGTGCTGGCGGCACTTATTGTATACAGCTCTAAAGTCTTGATCATAGATTTCTCTTCTATTCCAAAATCCGAAAGTACTCAGGTAAGCTCTGAAGATGATCAGGATTCCACAGTAGAATTTGAATACACATATCCCGGACGAAAGTTTTATCGCTACGTCGACATATCCATCCTTGCTGTGCTGGGAGCGGGAGTAGTAGCTGTATATTTCGCGACGGGTTTTGCACTAAAGCCAGTAAATACTCTGTGCAGCAAGATTTCAGAGATAGATGTCACAAAAACTGGACAGCGGATAGACGATTTTACTGCCGGAAAAGAGCTGAATGATTTAAAGACTGCGTTTAATCAGCTTCTCGAAAGAACAGACGAGGCTATTCAAAGAGAGAAGAGATTTTCTGCCGGTGCAGCCCATGAACTGAAGACGCCTCTAACTATAATAAAGACAAACCTGGATGTGCTCAGGCTATCAGACAGGCCTACTGACGAGGAATACGCCCAGACGATAAGCGTGGTAGAAGATCAGACAAAACGCATGACAAAGCTTGTAAAGGATCTTTTTGCGATGACGGCTCTCGAGGGATACGAGATCTCAGAAACTGTGCACCTGGATTTACTGATGGGCCAAATCGTAGATGAGTACAAGGGTCTGTCTCCTGACATACACTGGCAGATTTCGCTGTCTCCCTGCACTGTTACGGCTAACGCGGTCATGATAAAGCATGCCCTCTCGAATCTCGTGCAGAATGCCATAAAGTACAATACCGCAGATGGAACAATAGCTGTATCTGTGCGAAACGAAGAAACAGCCTGCGTCGTAGAAGTGGCCGACACAGGCATAGGTATATCAGAGGAGGCGGCGCAGCATATATTCGAGCCGTTCTACAGGGAGGATAAATCCCGCAGCCGCAAGATAGGAGGCGCCGGACTGGGACTAGCTATAGCGTATGATATAATAACTGATCATGGGGGCACGATTACTTATCATCCGAACCATACGCAGGGAAGTGTGTTTGTGGTTAGGTTGCAGAAGCATTCTTTGTCTCAGTCTTGCTGCGCTGCAGATTGAAGCCGGATGAAATAGCGCCCTTTTTACAGGCATTGATGCAGGCACCGCATCTGATGCATTCGGTCGAATTGATATTTTTGGTGATCTCTACTCCCATCTTGCATTGTCTCTCGCATTGCTTGCAGCCTATGCATCTTGATTTGTCAAGATGCATCTGATAGAAGCTGAATCTGTTGAAGAGGGAGTAGATAGCACCCAGCGGACAGATGTATTTACAGAACGGTCTGTAGATAAAAATCGATAGAGCCACGATTATTATAAGGATGGATACCTTCCAGCGGAACAGAAATCCTATTACAGAACGAAGTCCTGTATTGAGAAGAACAAGCGGGATTCCTCCCTCCAGGGTACCAGCCGGACAGATTAGCTTGCAGAAATACGGTGCCGAGGTGCCGTATTCATCCCGGAGAAACAGTGGAAGAATAATGACAAAAATCAGCAGAATAGCGTATTTGACATAGCGGAGGGGCTTATCTATTTTCTTAGGTATTACGAGCTTAGGCACCGGAATCTTATACAGCAGATCCTGAATAAAACCGAACAGGCAGAAGAACCCACAGATCAGCCTGCCGAACATGACTCCGAAGAACAGCAGGATACCAGTCACATAGGCAGGAAACCTGAGCCTGCCCTTGCCAAGCTCCGCCTGCAGGGAACCTATTGGGCAGGCACCGACTGCCCCGGGGCAGGAGTAGCAGTTCAGTCCCGGAACGCACGCCTGCTTCGTAGCACCCTTATATATACTTCCGGTAAAGAAACCCTTGATATTCAGATTAGTAAGCAGTGCGGCAGCTGCCTGTATTATATGCCGCTTCATCTCAGTTATCTTCATATGATTACCCGATTCCTATACATTCCAGACAAACATTGATTGCTTTGGTGAGAACAATCTGATTCTCATGGCTGAATACGCCGATAGTAATAAGAACTACAGAGGCTGCAATCAATAGTATTCTCGCATGATTGATAATGGATTTTTTCATTTTGCCACCTCTGATGCTGATCCTTCTGCTGATATCATAGAAAGACGCTTGCGTATTTCTTTTGTATATTTGTCCTTGCTTCTTCCGCCGACAATAGGATCACCTATAACTTTCCCATTGGCATCTAAAAAGATAGTAGTAGGCACAGCGGAAACCTTATTCATAACAGCTTTGTTTAGTTTATCATCCGGAAGCAGAGTCTTAAAGTCACAATTGTTTTTCTTTAGTATCTTTTTTGCCAGATCGGGTTCTTCTTTGCCATCGCTGCAGATGGAGATCATACCGGATCCTTCGGGAAGAGATTTGTACAGCTCTCCAAGATCCTTCATTTCCGCCTTGCAAGGTCCGCAGTAAGTCGCCCATATATTAATCATAGTTATCTTGTTTTCGGCAAATATCTTCTGGGTTACATCTGACCCATCGAGGGCTTTGGTTTTGAATTTTCCAATGCTTTGGATGCTGTTTCCCTTGGATCTGGAATCCTGTTTTTCGACAGGAAAAATACAGATATCCTTTTTCAGAACCTGAATATTATTGACCAGATTTTGTAGGGATTTTTCCTCCGATTTATCAAGCTTTAAATCCTGATAATCTTTATTATAAGCAAAATAATAGTGATCCGAGCCTATTTTGCCGATCTCGTCTATATGAGAAAATTTGGATTTCATCCTCTTCGTTATGCTGTCTGCATCTTTTTTGTCCTTGCCACCAGGGATTCGTACGGTCATGACATAGGGAAATGTATATTTATTTATATTTGCATCATATTTTTTCTGGACAGCCTCAACTTCTTTATCTGGGGCGTCCTTTGGAATAGAATTAAACAGTCTGTAGGCTGCATTAGTCATGTAATAGTATTCGAAACCGTATTCTGTATCAGAGTCTCCCAGTGAGTTCACCTGTAGAAGGCTTCCCTTTTTAATCAGATTCAGCACATCCTTGTTTTTTATATTAATACCTACTCCTGCGATCTTGCTATAATAGCCATTGTCCGCAGAGCTGTCGAATCTGTCTCCGGAAACATCCACCAGGCTGTCAGCTTTATCTACAGAGTTCAGATAATAGCCATGGTCATTCTTGTATGGCTTGTTTCCTGTTGAAGCGCATCCGGTGGCTGCCGTTATACATATTGATGCTGCGAGGATGCCGATTAATGTTTGTTTGGTTAGTCTTTTCATGTTTTACCTCTTCCTAGTGTATTTACTGCTTGTTTCATCTGACGAAACAATAGTAGCAGATACAAGGTTAAGAGAAGGTTAAGACACGAAAAGACTTTTGTCCGATACACAAGATAAAAGTAATAGCCTAATATAAAATATTGTGGCGATATAAGAAAAATCCTCAAGCATATTTGCTTGGGGATTTTTGTGTACTAGGAAATTCAGGATACAAATATAAAAACGGGTTTTTTATTCTCTGTCGTTTTTAGTATAATAATGAAAGCAATTGAGTAATTTATTTGAAAGAGAGGAAATGTATCGCAATGAATTATCAGATTATCGGGGACAACGACTGTCCGCTTGTAGAGTTTCGTATGGACAGGGGCGAGGGACTTCTGATCGAGAGAGGATCGATGGCCTATATGAACGGGATTGAGCTTCAGGGGAAGCTTAATTCCAGAGGCGGGCTTCTTGGGGCTATTGGGAGAAGTATCGCTGGCGGTGAGAGCATGTTTATCACAAATGCATGCGCCGTGCAGGATGGTGCTGTACTGGGTGTTGCGCCTGCTATTCCAGGCGAGATAAAGAAGCTTACTGTCGGCAGCAGGCAGTACAGGCTTAACACCGGTGCTTTTCTTGCCTGTGCCACTTCTGTGAATTACAGCATAGTGACACAGAAGCTTTCGCATGCCTTCTTTGGAGGGACCGGAGGTCTTTTCGTGATGGAGACCATAGGCCAGGGGGATTTGCTTGTGAATGCATTCGGGAGTCTGATCACCCTTGAGGTCACGCCGGATCATCCGATCACCGTGGACAATGAGCAGGTGGTCGCCTGGGATGCAAGTCTTGACTACAGGATAGAGATCGCCTCAGGCATGTTTGGATTCATGACCGGGGAGGGCTTAGTCAACAGGTTCAGCGGCAGTGGAGAGGTCATTATCCAGACCAGAAATCTCAGAAGTCTGGCAGAGAGCCTGTCAAAATATATTCCGAAGGGAAACTGATATGGGAAAGGGGATTACCCTGGACGCAATGTGGACACTTTCTTCTGGTAATAGATACTGCAGATACCGGTGATATCACAAAAAAGCTGTTGTCAAAAGACGACAGCTTTTAAAGAGCAGGTTCTCATATAAGGCTCTCCATCAGACCGGGGTTTTCGCTATAAATCTGACAACCGAAAAGCTTGCGAGAGCGACCGATTACTGCGGTGTGGTAAGCGGCTCGTCCCATGATAAATGGAAGGAATGTCATCTCACAAAAGAGGAGACAAAGGAAATCCCGGTATCTCTTGTAGTAATATGTTATACCCCATTATACCCTTGATATCGAGGGTATAATGGGGTATAATTCTGCATAGAATAGTATCTCACAGGAGGTGCGCTATGGACTTATCTGAGATGCAAACCCGCGCGGCGGAGCTGGAACAGCAGATTTCTGCTTTGCCTGCTGGTTCTGTTACGAAGAAGACTGTCAACGGCAAGGAGTATTTTTACCACCGTTGGACGGAAAACAAAAAGCGGCGGGAGAAGTATATTCCTGCTGACGAATTGGAGAATTTCCGTGCTCAGATCGAGCGTCGGAAGGCGCTGGAACAGGAGCTGAAAGCGCTGAAAAAGCAGCTGCCCAAGGTGAAATCTGTGAACACTTCTGCGTTTACTACCAATGTCCGCACAGGAGAGGCGCTGCGTTCCTTTGCGGCATCTGTTCGCGGCTATCGCAGGCGCGAGTGCTTTCGGCAGCTGCACAACTTTGTCTACGGCGAGCCGCAGGACAAGGTATTCATCCTCTACGGCCTGCGCCGGACGGGGAAAACCACTATGATCCGCCAGATTTTTGCGGAGATGAGCGAGGCGGAGCTTGCCAAGGCTGCGTTCATTCAGATCACTGCAAAAGACACGCTGGCAGACGTGAACCGTGACCTCAAGGCACTGGAAGCGCAGGGCTTTCGCTATGTGTTCCTCGACGAAGTGACGCTGATGGAGGATTTTATCGAGGGCGCAGCGCTGTTTTCTGACGTGTTTGCGGCCTGTGGCATGAAGATTGTGCTCTCCGGTACGGACTCGCTGGGCTTTCTCTTTACAGAGGACGAGCAGCTTTATGACCGCTGCATCCTGCTGCACACCACATTCATCCCTTACCGCGAGTTTGAATACGTCCTCGGCGTTCACGGCATCGACGAGTATATCCGCTACGGCGGCACCATGAGCCTCGGCGGCGTCCACTACAACGAGACCTCTACCTTTGCCAGCAAGGAAAGCGCCGACGAATACGTGGACACCGCCATTGCCCGTAACATCCAGCACTCCCTGCGCTGCTATCAGTATGAGGGGCACTTCCGCCATCTGCGGGATTTATATGAGAAGGGCGAGCTGACCAGCGCCATCAACCGGGTGGTGGAGGACATCAACCACCGCTTTACGCTGGAGGTGCTGTCGCAGGATTGGAAGTCCCACGACCTAGGCATTTCTGCCAGCAATCTGCGCCGGGATCGGAAGAATCCGACGGACATCCTCGACCGCATCGACCTTGCGTTTGTCACAGACAGTCTGCGGAAGCTGCTGGAAATTCGCAACAGGGCAGAACAGACCGTGGCGCTGGACGATGTTCACGCGGCGGAGATCAAGGAGTATCTGGACTTGCTGGACTTAACGCGGGAGATCGATGTGCTGCACCTGCCGGATGTCAGCACGAAGTCCAGCCGCACGGTGATCGCACAGCCGGGACTCCGCTATGCGCAGGCGGATGCGCTGATCCGCAGCCTGCTGCTGGATGAAACGTTCAGCGCCCTGTCTCTTGCGGAGCGCACCGCCGTGCAGCAGCGCATCCTGACCGAGATCAAAGGGCGAATGCTGGAGGATATCGTCCTGCTGGAAACCAAGCTGGCAAAACCAAAGAAGCAGGTGTTTGTCCTGCAATTCCCTGTGGGCGAATTTGACATGGTGGTGTTTGACCCGGAGGCAGGCTCCTGCCAGATTTTCGAGATCAAGCACAGCGAAGAAGCTGTCCAGCAGCAGTACCGCCACCTGATCGACGAGCAAAAATGCGCCCAGACCGAGCACCGCTACGGCCCAATCACCGGAAAATTCGTCCTCTATCGCGGGGAAAGCCAAGTGATAGACGGCATTCGGTATCAGAACGTAGAGGAATATCTGAGAAGTCTTGCTTGACAAAATATAATATAATGGTCAGACCGCTTTCAGCTTACCATCCTCCATTCGATAGATCTTATCGACCAGATCCAGAACGCGTTCATCATGAGTCACCATAATTGCAGCCTTATTTCTCTTATGAACTTCCATCTGAATCATTTCGACTGCATGTCTGCCACGCTGAGAATCCAGGGAGGCCGTCGGCTCATCTGCAAGGATCAGCTTGGCATTGGTCGCGAAGGCTCTGGCGATGGCAACCCGCTGACGTTCTCCACCGGAGAGCTTGGCCGGATACTGGTCAATGATATTTTCAATTTCAAGTTCCCGAAAGAGCTGCTTGACTTCCTGCCGGTTGGTATTCAGAAGTACCGAGAGCTGTTCTCCGGCCTTGAGATAGGGCAGAAGCTGGTGATTTTGAAAGATAAATCCGATCTCTTCTTTTCGGATTTTCGTCCTTTTTCTACCGGGGAGCGAAGTGACATTATTTCCGCAGAGATCCACTTCTCCCTGGTCCGGCGAAAGCATCATGCCGGCAATATTTAAAAGGGTACTCTTTCCGCATCCGGAAGGACCGACAATGGCAACAAATTCGCCCTCATGGACAGACAGGTCTACATGATTTAAAATCGTCCGCTTTGACTGCCCATCCTGATAGGATTTTTCGATATTTTTCAGACTTAAAATTTCTTTTGTCATTGAAAGTCACCTCCGATAATGCGGGCTGGGTCTATCTTTGCCACTCGAATAACGGTAGCTAAACTGCCGAGAATGGAAATGAGAACAAAGGCTGCAAGTACAATCACTGCCTGTGAGGCCTGGAGATAGAAGGGCATGGTTACCGGCAGAACGGCACTCATTGCCAGGACAAGACACGCTGCAAGCAGTGCACCAAAGACCGCAATGAAGCACACCTGGGAAACGATCTGTCCGACAAGGCTTCCCATGCCGGTGCCAATTGCTTTCAGAACGCCGAATTCTTTTTCTTTCTGGAGGTTGATGACAAAGAAGAAAATGCCGATCACCAGCGCTGTGATGACTACAAGGAGCCATTCGATCATTGTTATGGTCATCTGCTCCGCCTGATATCCCGGGATTGCCTGAATGATCTCAGCCTTGGTATAGTGGTCGGTGCCATCGATCTTCGCTTTTACATTTCCCTGCACGACAGCAGCATGAACGGTTTCCTGATAAGCCGGATTTACTGCTTTCATGATCTTTTGATAAGTATCTGTGGAAATATAGGCAATCGAAGTATGCCCATACATGGCATCTTTGGTAAAGCCGGAAACCTTGAGCTCGATGCCGGAGGCTGTGTCAATGATTGTATCGCCGACCCGGATGCCATCGCTTGCATAGTCATCATCCAGAACAACCTGATCTTCTTTTGAAGACAGGGCCTTGCCTTCGTATACGTCCGGATTCAGAAAACTGTCCGGGTCGATTGCAAAGTAGGTCACGTTTTCTTTCTCTGCATCCTTATTCTTCTGAAAGTACATTCTTTGTATGTCAAGGGGAGTAGCCTTGTCCTGGTATTCATTTTGAATCTCTTCATATTGTTCTTTGGAAAGGCTGGAGAGCGTGATTAGCTTTTCCGAATCTTCTTTTAATATAAAGTGATCTGCCTGCATATTTTCGATGCCGGACGACACTGCTCGTCCCAGCCCTTTGACCAGACCGGACAGAAAAAGCACCATGAACATCATCAGAAAAACAATGATCTCTATAAGCAAATATTTCTTCCAGTTGTGCCGGAGTTCTCTGAATCCTAATTTCATACTAATAATCCTTTTCTTCTTATCAGCTATCCGCGGAATAGTTTGCTGCATTAGCCATAGCTGATTTCATTTCGATTGAATCAAATATAATTGTACTAAATCTATTTAGGTATTATAGTCTATCATCGAGAAAAAGCAAGTGTTTTTTGATAAATTTCACAGAAAGGAAGGAGCCTGTCAGCTTTCCAAGACAGGAGAAGGAAATCCAAAGATTTGGCGATAGAAGGTCGGATCTGATTTTGAATCAGGGCCAGATGGCAATAAGAAAGCAGGCCTGGGAAAAGGAGTTTACGGCCTGTTCTTTCCAGTTCGCCTTTGCACTTCTGTTATTCTGGTGTTTGCCTAACCAGATCAGACAGAATATGCCAAGGAGACGTGATATACTATATTTGTAACAGAGATGACCAAGGATTATAATAAAGACAAGGAGATAATCAATATGTCATCAAAGTATGAACCCGAGTTCAAACACAAGATAACGATTACAAATACTATATGCAACTGCTATTTTGAATAAACTGCATCGTTTCTGGAAAGAAGATATAAACAATACTGATTCATGCTGATACCTTCCCTCTTAGAATGTTCTGCAAGGGAACGATGAAGACTTCGTGGGATTCTAAGTTTAAACTGTCCAGAATAATCCTCTAAGCTGTCCGGCTCATGGATTTCAATACCATCTTCCATAGCAGCTTCTAACCATGCTTTCTTGGCATCTAAAGCATTTGCGACAGCAGATTCTACTGTTTCTCCACAGGTAATACATCCCGGAAGCTCCGGAAATGAAACCACAAAACCGCCCTCATCCTTATCCTCAACAATTTCCATACGATAATTCATTGCCAAATAATCATTCAGCGTTTTCATCATTCACCGCCTCACTTTCCACAATCTGCTTTACTATCTCTACATACACTTTTTTGATGGGTTCATGCTTCGGTATCGTAATCGGTTGACATCCGGCTTTTCTGAATGTGTAATGACTGCTTCCGCCCTTTGGGGCATTCATTACATATCCATAGCTTTCCAATACCTTACGCAATTCATCAAACCGGAGGTCTTTTGATAAAGCACATATTCTCGTTAATAGTTTATCCCATTTTGACATTGTGAATACCTCCTGTCTATATTATATGTGGTGTCACATGTGGTGTCAATGTTTTTTATCAAAGTCCCTGCCACCGAGGTTCCTAATTGCTGCCAGTAAATTGCCACGACAATATTTTGCTTTCATTCCATAGCTTCGCAACATATATTATTACGGAATGGTATGGGAAAATTGGTATTAACTCTGATACACCCATATTTCAATCCAATATCAGACGGAATACAATCATTGTCTTAATAGTTAGTATAAATCTCATATGGCTTTGATCCGATATTTGAGCCCCTGAAAAGTACCCGGCGGTTGAATATCTGTCTGATATGTAATAGAATTAAACAGCTGCCTTTCTCGACAGAGAAGCTGGTTTTTTAGTACATATTTTCTGATATTCGATATATGATTTCAAAGTCAGAAGTCGGCAATCAGGCAGCAGCCACGCGTAATCGTAATTTAGAGGAAAAGGTTACTTCTGACATTCATACCATAGTATAATTGAAAAAGGAAAGGAAGCTAAAGTGTGAAATGAAAGGGATTCTGTTTATCTACCTTATTGTTATTAATGTTATTGCCTTTGTTACCTACGGTGCGGACAAGCGAAGGGCTATTCGTCATAAATGGCGTATACCGGAGTATGTACTTATTCTTCTTGCCCTTACAGGCGGAGGAGCCGGAGCACTGGCCGGCATGTATTTCTTTTGCCATAAGACAAGGAAATGGAGGTTTCGTATACTGGTCCCGCTGAGCCTGATCCTGTGGATATTGATCGCAGCTTTCTTTTTCTATGCAGGGGATTACTACCATGCTGGTAAGCTGGCAGCAGGCTATATGAAAAGCGACAGGACCGTGGCCGTAAAGGAGGAAGGTGACGGATATCTCTTTGATGGTCCGGGAGCAGATACTCTTATCATATTCTATCCGGGGGCAAAGGTAGAGGAAGAGGCCTATGCTCCTGTTCTTCATCAGCTAGCCGGGAAGGGCGTAGACTGCTTCCTGGTCCGAATGCCATTCAGGCTTGCCTTCCTTGGCATGAATAAGGCAGAGAAAGCGATTGGGGATCATCAAGGCTACAAGCATTTCTATATGGCCGGACATTCTCTGGGAGGAGCCATGGCAGGAAATTTTGCGGCAGAGCATAAGGATGAGATAAGCGGAGTAATACTTCTGGCTGCTTATCCGACCAAAAGCCTTAAGGGGACGCGCGTACTAAGCATCTATGGCAGCCGTGATAAAGTGCTTAACAGGGATCATTACGAGAAGAGCATATCACTGATGCCGGATGATCTAAGACAGATAATCATAAAGGGCAGAAATCATGCACGGTTTGGCGACTATGGCCACCAGAGAGGGGATGGGAAGGCAGCCATCACTGCAGAAAAGCAATGGAGTGAGACGGTAGGAGCAATAAGTTCGTTTCTTGAATGAGCCTGTACTACTGCTCCAGGAGCGGCAGGATAACAAAGACTGTTAAGATTTCAAAAAAGAAATAAGTCAGAATAAAAGCGAGGTATGGATGAGTCCGGCAGCATTAAAGTGGGATTCTAAAGCGGCTATGTGATATAATAGGAGAGATTTTGAAAGGAAAAGATGCTATGAATTATGATGTGATAATAATTGGTGCGGGCCCGGGCGGAATCTATGCCGCGTATGAGCTTACAAAAAAGGCGCCAGAACTGAAGATTGCAATATTTGAAGAAGGCACTCCTCTTGAACAGAGGCACTGTCCGATAGACGGAAAGAAGATAAAAAGCTGTATCCATTGTAAGAGCTGTTCTATCATGAATGGATTCGGCGGGGCAGGAGCCTTTTCAGATGGTAAATACAATATTACAAATGATTTCGGCGGCACGCTATACGAATACATTGGCCGTGACAAGGCACTTGAACTGATGAAGTATGTCGACTCGATAAATATGGAAAACGGCGGTGAAGGCACGAGGCTCTATTCGACTGCCGGATCGAAGTTCAAGACTATCTGCATGCAGAATGGGCTGCAGCTGCTGGATGCGTCGGTGCGTCATCTCGGAACTGACAAGAACTACGTGGTCCTTAAGAATCTCTATGCTCAGTTGAAAGATAAGGTAGATTTCTATTTCAATACACCGGTTAAAAAAATTGAAGCAGTGAGGAGCGGTAATGAATATATCTACCGTGCTCATACCGATGAGAAAATATATGAGGCTCCCAGGTGCATAGTTTCTGTCGGAAGAAGCGGTTCGAAATGGATGGAAACGGTCTGCAATGACCTGGGTATAAAGACGAAGAGCAACCGCGTTGATATAGGAGTAAGGGTCGAGCTTGCAGCTCCGATTTTCGAACATATCACAAAGGAACTGTACGAAGGAAAAATCGTCTACCGTACGAAGAAATTCGAGGACAGGGTCCGTACCTTCTGCATGAATCCGCATGGAATCGTCGTGAGTGAAAATACAAACGGGATTATCACGGTCAATGGCCATAGCTATGAGGATCCGGATAAGAAGACAGAAAATACGAACTTCGCTCTTCTTGTCGCAAAGCATTTCTCTGAACCGTTCCATGATTCGAATGGATATGGTGAGAGTATAGCGAAGCTGTCAAATATGCTTGGTGGCGGCGTCATAGTGCAGAGATTCGGAGATCTCGATAGAGGCCGCCGTTCGACCCAGAAGAGGCTTGATGAGAGCACGGTTCACCCGACACTAAATGCGACGCCGGGAGATCTGTCGCTTGTGCTTCCAAAGCGTATCCTTGACGGAATCATCGAAATGATCTACGCACTGGACAGGATAGCGCCGGGGACGGCAGGTGATGACACACTGCTATATGGAGTTGAGGTCAAGTTTTATAATATGGAGGTCGAGCTGGATGAGCATCTGGAAACCTGCTATCCGGGACTATATATGATAGGCGACGGAAGCGGAGTTACGCATTCCCTGTCACATGCATCGGCAAGCGGAGTATTTGTGGCTGATGAGATAGAAGGAAATTCATAAACACCTGCGGTTCGCCCATTCGCTCATGACTATTATGAGTATCAGCAGAAGCAGAATCCATATAGGGAAAAGCGTTATCCCGACGATATCAGACAGGACTCCGAAGAGCTTCGGCATGAAGGTGGTGCCGACGTATGCTGAGGCCATCTGAAGTCCTACAAGGCTCTGGCTGTTTTCCTTGCCGAAACGGAACGGAGTTGAGTGGATTACAGATGGGTAGATAGGGGCACATCCGAGGCCGATTACCACGAGACCTATGAGAGAGCGCGTGTTGTTTCCGGAAAAGATCAGGATGAGACATCCGAGACCGATTATTACAAGCCCAATACGGATCATCCTTTTATCACCCATTTTCTCTGTAATGAATCCAGATAGGGCTCGTCCGATGGTGATGCCGATGTAGAACATCGAAGCGTATGAAGCAGCAGTTTCTGCCGGGATATTTTTTACTACATTGAGCCAGCTTCCAGCCCACAGACCCACCGACTGTTCGAGGGCACAGTATCCAAAGAAGCATAGAAGAACCTGTGGAGCTCCTGTGAGCCGCAGTGCCTGAGGAATTGTAAGTACATTTCTGTTTTCTTCATCAGAAGCCGATGATGATTCACCTTTCCATAGTGGGAGTGAGCAGAAAATGAGTGCTGTGATCACGACCTGGATGAAGCCGATGGTTCTGTATCCGGACTGCCATCCGTGCCCTGCAGTGAGGCACATTCCCATGATATACGGACCTACTGATGCACCGATCCCCCACATACAGTGAAGCCATGACATATGGCGGGCCTTGAGGTGTAGAGCCACATAGTTATTGAGAGCAGAGTCTATTGAACCTGCACCGAGGCCGTATGGTATTGCAAAAAGGCAGAGCTGCCAGTATGCGGTGCATGAAGCAAATCCGAATAGTGAGAATGCAGTCATTGCTACCGAAGTTGCAGTTACCTTTCCTGTGCCGAATTTATGGATTACCCTGTCAGACATCAGAGAAGAGAAAATAGTGCCGGCCGATATGATCATAAAGATATTCCCGGCTCCGGATATGGTGGAACCAAGTCCCTGATACATACTGGGCCATGCACTTCCGAGAAGCGAATCAGGAAGCCCGAGACTTATGAATGCCAGATAGATTATTACGATAAGCAGTGTAGTCATTTGGTGTATACCTCATGAATTTCAGTATATGGCTGATTCAAAACAGCAAGAGTGAATATATGACTTCATTCTTATTTTGTCAATACTTATATGAAAAAAATCTTTGATGGTGTATTATATATGCTGTTCACACCAGAAAGGCACTATGCTTATGATAAGACTTATAATAGGAGGAAGTGGGAGCGGTAAAAGTGATTATGCCGAACAGCTCTTGAAGGATTCGCATAAGAAAATATATCTTGCCACAATGCCGCTTAACGATGCTAATTATTCACGAATCGAGCGTCATATCAGACGCAGAGCCGACAAAGGATTTGTAACGATAGAGAAGTCACGTGATTTTGCGCAGCTTGAGATACCACATGGAGCGTCAGTACTGCTTGAGGATCTGCCGAATCTTCTTGCGAATGAAATGTTTCTTTTGAACGGAACAGTAAATGAGGATGCGTATGAGAAGGTTGAGGCAGATCTGACTGCACTTATGGAGCAGACAGATGATCTCGTGATAGTGACCGATGATATTTTCTGCTCAGGGATGGAGTATGATATTTTTACAGAAAAATATATGCAGATACTGGGGGAGCTTCAAGCGTGGATAGCAGGGAGAGGAACAGTGATAGAAGTGATCGCAGGAATTGCAATAGGAGATTCAGATGAACAGAGAAAGATTTGAGAAGCAGAGGGACTTCATTCTTGAAGCAGACAAAGAGAAAAATGTATTCCGCCAGACTCACCTGACGAATCATGGAAGGAATGAAAATGACGCCGAGCACGCCTGGCACATGGCACTGATGGCATATCTCCTGAGTGAATATTCTGATGAGAAGATCGATGTCGGCCGTACCATGATCATGTGTCTGATCCACGATATCGTTGAGATTGACGCAGGTGATACATATGCCTACGACGAAGAGGGAAAGAAGACTCAGGATGCAAGGGAGGAGAAGGCGGCAGACCGCATTTTTGCACTGCTTCCTGAAGATCAGGCAAAGGAGTTAAGAGGTATCTTCGAAGAATTCCAGGAGAAGAAGACACCTGAAGCCAGATTCGCCAGAGCGATGGACAATCTCCAACCTCTTCTCTTAAATGATTCTAATGGCGGTGGAGACTGGCGGGAGCACGGTGTCTCTTACAGTCAGGTAAGAGGCAGACAGGACGGAATGAAGAATGCATCGCAGGACCTGTATGCGATTACAAAGGAGATACTTGATAAGCATCTGGCAAGCGGTGATCTGAAAAACGAATAAAGTCGAAATAGATATTATTTTATCAAAAATTGCTAAATTTCCTTATAAATGATATAATATTATCAGTTATAAGGAGATTTTTTATGCTTTTCAAGACTGTAGAACAGATAGATCAGGACCTGGCAAAACGAGTGAAGAGGCTGCGTAGGCAGAAGGGATTTACACAGAAACAGTTTGCAGATAAGTGCAGCCTGAGCTATGGCACATACAAGCTTTTCGAGCAGACAGGGAAGATTTCACTTCTAGGACTCACACAGATAGCAGCAGGACTTGGACGTGAGGATGAGATCGATAATCTTTTCATGGGAAGGGAGTATTCAAGCATAGATGAGGTGATAAAGGAATATGAAGAATCTGAAAAAGCTTGATGCTTATATTGATGGAAGCCTGGTCGGGACTCTGGCAATAATGAAGGATGGCAGGGTGGCTTTTCAGTATGACAGTTCATGGCTTAAGAATGGCTTTGCAATCAGTCCCTTCGATCTGCAGCTCCGTGGAGAGGTTTTCATCCCGAAGAATATGAATTGCCGTGGCCTTTTTGGCATATTTGAGGACAGTCTCCCTGATGCCTGGGGTACTCTTCTGACAGACAGGAAGCTAGGAGAAATGGGGATTGACCTGACACAGGTCAATGTTCTTGACAGGCTTTCTCTGGTGGGAGATGCAGGTGCAGGAGATATAGAGTATATTCCATCTGCATCAATCGAAGAGAGCGATTTTACGGAGAAATCATTTGATGAGATAAAGGCAGCGTGCGATGAACTGATGAATGGAAATACAGATCATTTGGATGAGCTATTTGCGCATGGTGGTTCCAGTGGTGGAGCGAGGCCGAAAGTCTATACGAAGTATAAGGGTGAGGACTGGCTTGTGAAGTTCCCTCTGTCAACTGATAAGGAGAATGCTGGCGCTATAGAATATGAGTATTCAAAAATAGCATGCAAATGTGGGATAGAGATGAGTGAGACAAAGCTTTTTCCATCGAAGAAGTGTGATGGCTATTTCGGGACTAAGCGCTTTGATAGAAGTGATGGAGACAGAGCGCATGTGGCAACAGTCAAGGCACTACTTGGACTGCCATTCGATATGCCATCTCTTGATTACAGTTCCCTCATGCAGCTTACAGATATACTTACTATCCATGATGAAGATACTATAAGGCAGATGTTCCGTCTGGCCTGCTTTAATGTATATGCACACAATCAGGATGATCATTCCAGAAATTTTGCTTTTATCTATGATAAGGAAAAGGATAAATGGAATATGGCACCGGCATATGACCTGACATATTCCACGACTGCATATAATGAACATACTACAAGTGTGAACTGGAAAGGAAATCCAGATGATTCAGATCTCCTGGCAATTGCAGAACCATTCGGTATTTCAAAAAAGGAAGCTGAGGAAATTATAGGGAAAACAAAAGATATTTGTAACAAGTCTATTGACAAATTTGTATAAGAATTGTGCTGACAATATTTTTGTGCAATTTTCATAAAAATGCTTGCTACGAAACCGAATAAGTAGTAAAATTTTCCTAGTGTATTAATTTTTTCTTAATAAAAAGGGAAAGGACAGGTGATGCTATTTGGCGAAGGAAGTAATCGACCGCATAAGGAAGGCCGAGGACGATCTCGATGCTGCCCAGGTCAGAGCAAAGGAGGATGCGGCAGCCATCGTGAAAAAGGCTGGTGATGATGCGAAGGACCTCCGGAAGCAACGGCTTGATGCAGCGAAGAAAAGGGCTGCTGAGACCATATCAGAGGCGGAGAGAAAGGCCGCTTCCATAACGGAGAAGGCTAAAGTGGACGGTGCTTCTCTTACCAGACAGCTGAAGGACAATGCGAAGGCAAAGGAATCCGTTGCTGTAAATAAGGTTATTGAGGCGCTCGTTTAATTTTTACCCATAGAAAGGGGGTGCTGTCTGTATGGCTGTGATGCCAATGAAGCGGATGACCATCATTGCGATGCGCCGCGACAGAAAACAGTTACTTGAGTTTCTACAGAGACAGGGCACAGCAGAAATAGACACAGATACAGAAGAGGACGGCCGGTATAAGAAGATAGATGTATCGGCACAGAAGCAGATCTTCGAGAAAAATATCCGTTCAATGGAGGATGCTCTCGAGGTATTAGGAAAGTACGAGCCGGAAAAAAGCGGACTTCTTTCATCATTGGCTGGAAGAAAGACACTTACGCTCGAAGAGTTTCAGGAAGCACTTGAGAAGAGGGACAATGTTCTTTCAGTAGTTTCAAAAATAAATTCACTCTACAGGGACTATTCAGAATCGCTTGCAGCAGTTCCGAAGGCAGAGATGGACAAGGAAGCACTTGCTCCCTGGACAGGCTTTGACCTGCCACTGGACTTCCAGGGGACTAAGAAGACGGTGAGCTTCATAGGAACCCTTAACGGGCAGCTAAGCCTGGAGGATATATATGTGATGCTTGGCGAGCTGTGCGAATGCCCGGATGAAGTGGATGTGCGTATCATCACGACAAATGATACGAGCACGGCAGTGATGTTTACGACCCTTCGGAAAAATGAGGACGCACTGAACGATGCACTCCATCGGATGAGCTTCACAAAGGCTCCGTCACAGGCAAGTGTTTCTGAGGGCGGTCAGCCGCTCACACCTGCGAAGGCAATCGAGAGGATCGATGCGCAGCAGCAGAGAGCATCAGCGAAGAGGCAGCAGATCATATCTGATATCAAGGGCTTTGCCGACCGCAGGGAAGACATCAGGCTTATCATGGATTATTTCAAAATGAGATCAGATAAGTACGATGTCATCGGCAAGCTGAACCAGTCGGATCACGTGGTGATCATCCACGGATATGTGCCGGCGGTAGATGCTGACAAGCTCGAGAGCGCATTAAATGACAGGTTCGATCTGGCATGTGATTTCTCAGATCCTGGGGAAGATGAAGATGTACCGGTGAAGCTGCATAACAACGCATTCGCATCTCCGGTTGAAGGAGTGATAGCCAGCTATTCTCTTCCAGGAAAGGGCGAGATAGATCCATCGATGGCGGTAGCAGTGTTCTACTATTTCTTCTTCGGCCTCATGCTTTCCGATGCAGCATATGGAATCATCATAGCGCTTGCCTGTGGCATTATCTTAAAAAAGTTCAAGAACATGGAAGAGGCTGTGAAAAAGACTTTTCAGATGTTCTTCTACTGCGGAATTGCCACAACAATCGTGGGATTTATCTTTGGAAGCTTCTTCGGAGATGTGGTATCTTCGGTGGCACAGACATTTTTCCATGTGCCGGAGGCCACGGCGGGTAAGCTTCTTCCACCGATCTGGTTCAATCCTCTTGATGATCCTATCAGGATGCTTACATTCTGCTTCGCAGTCGGCCTCGTGCATCTGTTCACAGGCCTTGGAATCCTGATGTATCAGGATATTAAGAACGGTCATGTGCTTGATGCCATCTATGACGGACTCTTCTGGTATATGTTTGTCGGAGGCTGCGTAGTATTACTTCTGTGTCTTCCGATGATCACGGGAATGCTTGGACTCTCATTCACACTCGGACCTACGGTAAAGACCGTATCTATCTGGGTTGCGATAATAGGATTTATCGGAGTCGTGCTTTTCTCAGGAAGAGAATCGAGAAACTGGGGCAAGAGATTAGCAAAAGGTCTGTACGGTGCATACGGAATTACATCATACTTATCGGATGTGCTTTCATACTCGAGACTTCTCGCACTTGGTCTTGCAACATCGGTTATCTCATCTGTATTCAATACGATGGCAGGAATGGTCGGCGGAGCGCTGCCGGTAGTCATCGGAGTGGTACTGTATGCTGTGATCTTCGTGATCGGACACATTCTAAACCTTGCAATAAACGCCCTCGGCGCTTATGTGCATACGAACAGGCTCCAGTATGTGGAGTTCTTTGGCAAGTTCTATAACGGCGGCGGAAGACCGTTTGAGCCGTTTGAGGAAAAAACAAAATATTTCAAAGTTAAGGAGGAAATCTGACTTATGAGTATGGGAACAGTTTGGGCGCTGCTTGGTGCAGCATTATCAGCACTTCTTGCAGGTGCAGGTTCAGCTATTGGTGTAGGTAAGGCCGGACAGGCAGCCGCAGGAGTGGTCACCGAGGATCCGTCACTTTTCTCAAAGGTACTTATCCTTCAGCTTCTCCCGGGTACCCAGGGTATCTACGGACTGCTGATTGCATTCATCACTCTGACCAATATCGGTATCATGGGTGGTTCAGCCGATATGAGCCTTCACAAAGGTCTTCTGTATTTTGCGGCCTGCCTTCCAATGGCAGTTGTAGGCCTGATCTCAGCTATCTGCCAGGCCAAGGCAGCAGTTGCAGCTATTGGTCTTGTAGCCAAGAAGCCGGATCAGTTCGGTAAGGCAATGATCTTCCCGGCCATGGTTGAGACTTATGCAATCCTTGCTCTTCTTGTTTCGATTCTGTCAATATTCGGAGTTTCTGCTTTAGCCTAAGTGGTTCACGAAACTATTTTTACAGCGCAACAAGAAGACAAGTCTTACATTGCGTTATGGAGGTGAGAAGTTGACAGGTTTAGACAAGATTGTAGGCGAGATCGAACAGGAGTCGAAAGACGGTGTAAGCGCGATCCTCGGAGAAGCCAGACAGAAGGCTTGTGGGATTGCTGCCGATGCTGAAAAGGAGATTGCTGCCGAGGAAAAGGAGATTGCCGACAAGGCTTCCACTCGTGCTGCCGCAATAGAGAAGCAGGCAGAGGACGGAGCCGATATCATTAAGCGGCGCAGCCTTCTTTCCACGAAGCAGGAGATCATTGCTGAGACTCTTGATGCTGCAAAGAAAAAGCTCTATGAGCTTCCTGATAGCGAATACGCTGATTTTATTGAAAAGCTTATCATAAAGAATGCCGATGACGGCAGAGGTGTGATCACCTTCGGAGCTGAGGACACTGCAAAGATACCAAAGGGTTTTGTGTCAGAGGTTTCTTCGAAGCTTCCTGAAGGGAAGACCATAGTAGAGGGCATGAATAAGGCAACCTTCGCTCATGGATTTATTCTTTCCTATGAGGGGGCAGCCGAGAATGTCTCTATCGATGAGCTTTTTGCAGCAAAAAAAGACGAGCTTACAGATATTATAAAGGATACACTATTTGACTGACGACTGAAGGGAGGCTTTTTATGTCAGAAAAGCAGTACACTTATGCGGTCGCCAGGATCAGAGCTAAAGAGAATGCCCTTCTGAATGATGCATTTATGGAGCAGTTGATCGGAGCAAAGTCCGAGGACGAGGCTCTTGCACTTCTTTCAGAAAAGGGCTGGAAGGGTCGCGATGAGGGACGTAAGCAGAGCCCTCAGGATATTCTTTCATATGAGGAAGAAAAGACCTTTGATACGGTGCTTTCAATGGTTGATGACCCGCATGCCTTTGATGTCTTTCTTTTAAAAAGAGACTACCATAATCTGAAGGCTGCGGTAAAGCTTACTGTCTCATCAAATCAGGTCAGCGGCATCTTCGTGGATGGTGGTACTATTCCACCAGAGAAAATCGAAGAAGCCGTAAAAGAGCAGGATTTCTCATCTCTTCCTGATACAATGGCCAGAGCAGGCAAGGAAGCGACCGACGAGCTCCTTCACTCAAGAGACGGACAGGCATGCGATATCATAATCGATAAAGCAACGCTTACAGCTATAAAGCAGGCTTCGAAGAAGAATCCGAATTTGCTGATTCAGAGATACGGAGAACTCACGGTGGCTCTTGCTGATATCAAGACAGCAGTCCGTGGTGCGAAGACAGGCAAGGACATGACCTTTTATTCAAGAGCCTTAGCTGAATGTGACACGATTGATGTGAAGAGGCTTTCAGAAGCTGCTACACTAGGAACTGAGGATATCTACGACTATCTTGAGAATACTGATTACAAGGATGCCGTGGATTCCCTGCGCAAATCATTTTTTGCATTTGAAAAATGGTGCAATGACGCTCTGATGGATTCTATCAGACCGGAGCTCATTCATCCGTTTACGATAGGACCGCTTGCTGCGTATATTCTCGCGAGACAGAGTGAGATCAGCAATGTCCGCATCATTCTGACGGGCAAGGAAAATGATCTGCCAGAGAGTATGATAAGGGAAAGGATTAGTAAGACCTATGTATAAGATCGCAGTAATGGGCGACTGGGACTCGATCTACGGTTTCGGAGCCTTGGGCTTTGAGACTTTCCCTGTCACAGACCCGGTAGAAGCAGAAAAGAAACTTCGTGACCTTGCGGAGAAACAGACCGCAGTGGTATATATCACGGAGGCTCTTGCAAAGCAGATCGACAAGGCAATTGCCTCATACGCATCTGAACCGCTACCTGCGATAATCCTTATCCCGGGCGCAAGCGGAAATACAGGCGAGGGAATGCTCGCAGTAAAGAGAAGTGTAGAGCAGGCGGTTGGAAGTGATATTATATTTGGCGACAATTAGGATATAGGGGATAGGGTATAGTCCCTAACCCCTTACAAAGGAGAAGACATGAGTTTAGGTACGATAAAGAAAGTAGCCGGGCCTCTTGTCATAGCAGAGGGAATGCGTGAAGCGAACATGTTCGATGTGGTCCGTGTGTCGGAGCAGCGACTCATTGGAGAGATCATCGAGATGCATGGAGATCAGGCTTCCATCCAGGTATATGAGGAGACCTCGGGACTTGGTCCGGGTGAGCCGGTAGAATCGACCGGTGAACCGATGAGCGTTGAGCTTGGACCAGGACTTATCGGAAATATTTATGATGGAATCGAACGACCGCTCGAGGAAATCATGAAGGTGACCGGCAGCAATAATCTTCAGCGAGGAGTTGAAGTACCGGCCCTTCCAAGAGACAAGGTATGGCATTTCGTTCCGACCGTAGCAGAAGGAGACGAAGTGGCTGCTGGAGACATCATCGGAACCGTAAAGGAGACCGATGTAGTGACCCAGAAGATCATGGCACCGTATGGCATTTCAGGAAGGATAAAGTCCATAGGCGAGGGTGATTATAAGGTCACAGATACTATAGCAACTATTACAGATGACAAGGGTGCAGACCACACGGTATCAATGCTTCAGAAATGGCCGGTACGTAAGGAGAGACCATATAAGCAGAAGCTCTCTCCGGACAGACCGCTTATCACAGGACAGCGAGTAATCGATACGCTGTTCCCGATAGCAAAGGGTGGTGTCGCAGCAGTTCCGGGACCTTTCGGTTCAGGAAAAACTGTCGTGCAGCATCAGCTCGCCAAGTGGGCAGACGCAGACATCGTGGTGTACATCGGATGCGGTGAGCGTGGTAATGAGATGACAGACGTTCTGAACGAGTTCCCGACACTGAAGGATCCGAAGACAGGCCATTCCCTGATGGAGAGAACGGTTCTTATCGCGAATACATCGGATATGCCCGTTGCAGCTCGTGAGGCTTCCATCTATACAGGAATCACGATCGCAGAGTATTTCCGCGATATGGGATATTCGGTAGCCCTGATGGCTGATTCTACAAGCCGTTGGGCCGAGGCTCTGCGTGAGATGTCAGGACGTCTCGAGGAGATGCCTGGTGAGGAAGGATATCCTGCTTACCTCGGTTCACGTCTGGCTCAGTTCTACGAGAGAGCTGGACACGTGAAGTGCCTTGGAAGCGATGACCGCGAGGGCGCGCTTTCCGTAATTGGAGCCGTATCCCCTGCCGGCGGTGATATTTCAGAGCCAGTCACACAGGCTACACTTCGAATAGTGAAGGTATTCTGGTCGCTCGATGCAGATCTCGCTTACCAGCGTCATTTCCCGGCAATCAACTGGCTGACTTCATACTCACTGTATCTCGACAGTCTGGGTAAGTGGTTCGATGAAAATGTAGACGAGGACTGGATGAAGCTTCGCGGCCGCATGATGAGCATACTTTCAGACGAGAGCAAGCTCAATGAAATGGTACAGCTCGTAGGTATGGATGCACTTTCAGCGCCAGACCGTCTGAAGATGGAAGCTGCAAGAAGTATCCGTGAGGACTTCCTTCATCAGGATGCCTTCCACGAAGTAGATACATTCTCGTCCTTAAAGAAGCAGTATATGATGATGAAGCTGGTTCTGGCATATTATGACAAGTCGATTGAGGCTCTCGACGCCGGAGCTACGCTTAATAATCTCGTGTCGCTTCCGGTTCGTGAGGAGATCGGACGATTCAAGTACACGCCTGAGAAGGATCTGAAGGAAAAATTCGATTCAGTATCTGACGAGCTTGATAAGGAAATCCGTGAAGCAGCTGCAAAAAAGGAGGACTTCTAAATGCCTAGAGAATACAGAACTATACAGGAAGTCTCCGGCCCTTTGATGCTCGTTCGCGGAGTCAGTGGTGTCACCTATGATGAGCTTGGAGAACTGGAGCTGGAGAACGGCGAGAAGCGTCGTTGCAAGGTTCTTGAGATTGATGGCGGCAATGCACTGGTTCAGCTGTTTGAGCCATCAACCGGAATAAATCTGGATACATCAAAGGTCAGATTCCTTGGCCGTCCTATGGAGCTTGGTGTATCAGAGGATATGCTCGGCCGTGTATTCGACGGACTTGGCAGACCGATAGATGACGGTCCTGAAATACTTCCGGATGAGAGACGTGATATCAACGGTCTCCCGATGAATCCGGCTGCCAGAGCATATCCTGAGGAGTTCATAGAGACAGGAATCTCAGCTATTGACGGACTGAACACCCTGGTCCGTGGACAGAAGCTCCCTATTTTCTCAGCATCAGGACTACCACATTCACAGCTTGCAGCGCAGATCGCGCGTCAGGCAAAGGTTCGTGGAACAGATGAACCATTCGCCGTGGTATTCGCAGCAATGGGAATCACATTCGAGGAAGCCCACTTCTTCCAGGAGTCATTCCGTGAGTCAGGAGCTATCGACAGGACAGTCTTGTTCGTAAACCTGGCCAATGACCCGGCAGTAGAGCGTATCGCAACACCGCGAATGGCTCTTACAGCAGCCGAGTATCTGGCATTCGAGAAAAATATGCACGTGCTTGTAATAATGACAGATATCACAAACTACGCAGATGCACTTCGTGAGATTTCAGCAGCACGTAAAGAGGTTCCGGGACGTCGTGGATATCCTGGATACATGTACACAGATCTCGCTTCTCTGTATGAGAGAGCCGGACGTCAGAAGGGCAAGAAGGGTTCTATCACGATGATTCCAATCCTTACAATGCCTGAGGATGACAAGACTCATCCTATCCCCGACCTGACCGGATACATCACTGAGGGACAGATCATTCTCTCCAGAGAACTCTATCAGAAGGGCATCCAGCCGCCAATCGACGTGCTGCCATCTCTTTCGCGACTCAAGGATAAGGGAATCGGTGAAGGAAAGACACGTGCCGATCATGCGAATACGATGAACCAGCTCTTTGCAGCCTATGCCCGAGGCAAGGACGCGAAGGAACTCATGATTATCCTTGGTGAAGCAGCTCTTACAGATATCGACAAACTCTATGCGAAGTTCGCTGATGAGTTCGAAGAGAAGTACGTAAATCAGGGCTACAATTCAGACCGCTCGATCGAGGAGACACTCGATATCGGCTGGGACCTTCTGCGAATCCTTCCTCGAAGCGAGCTCAAGCGAATCAAGGATGAGTTCCTGGATGAGTACTATAGTAAGAGTTAAGAGTTAAGAGTTGTGAGTTAAAAGAATGGGCAGTTATAAAGAATTAAAAGTGTGGAATAAGGCTATTGATCTGGTTGAAGAAATATATAGGCTTGTAAAAATGCTACCTCAAGAGGAACGCTTTGCTTTATCTGACCAGATGAGAAGGGCTGCTGTTTCAATCCCATCAAATATTGCTGAAGGTCAGGAAAGAGGTTCTACAAAAGAGTTTAAACATTTTATTATGATTGCTCAGGGTTCAAGAGCTGAACTTGAAACACAGATTGAACTATGCAGAAGACTCGGGTACTTATCAAGTGATAATATTGTTAAAGCAGTATCTTTGTGTGATGAAATAAGCAGAATGCTTAGAACTCTAGTAAAAAGACTTGATAACTCACAACTCGAAACTCATAACTAACCAGAACAGGAGGTATATTATGGCTGCGTCACATGTAAACCCAACCAGAATGGAACTGACCCGCCAGAAGAAAAAACTCCAGACGGCTCTTAAAGGGCATAAGCTTCTAAAAGATAAAAGAGATGAGCTGATGCGTCGTTTCCTTGATCTCGTCCGTGAGGATAAGGAGCTTCGTGAAGAAGTGGAAGAGGAGATCAAGAAGGCCAATAAGAGCTTCGTTCTGGCCGGATCTCAGATGTCTCAGGAAGCAGTCTCAGTCGCATTCATGGCACCAAAGCAGGAAGCGTCAGTCGATGTATCCACAAAGAATGTCATGAGTGTAGAGATACCTGTATTCAAGCCGACATTCAGGGGATCGAGCGACGGTGATTTCTATCCATACGGATACGCATTCACATCGGCAGATCTCGATGAAGGAGTAGGACGTCTGTCACAGCTTTTGCCAAAGCTATTGAAGCTCGCAGAGAGTGAGAAGTCCTGCCAGCTGATGGCAGCCGAGATCGAGAAGACAAGGCGCCGTGTAAATGCATTAGAGCATGTGCTGATTCCTCAGACACAGGAAAATATCAGGTATATCACGATGAAGCTCGATGAGAATGAGCGTTCATCACAGGTCCGCCTGATGAAGGTCAAGGACATGATGCTCGAAGATGCGCATCATTACAAGGAGAAGCGGGATAGCCAACCGCTGAAGGACTAGTTTCAGGTTTCGAGTTTCAAGATTAAAGTTCAAAGTTAAAAGTTAAAAGCACCCCTCTGGGCTGCCTGAAAAACAAGGCTTCCCAGAGGGGTAACTTAATACTGACAACTTATAACTCGCAACTAACCCCGGCCTCAAACAACTCCCCCATCTCTTCATCATACTTATCTTCAGGTTCATACCGCTTCAGCAGATATATCAGATAATCACCCTCAGGGTCAAGAGGCTTGTCATGAAGAGCCTCCTGTACCTTATCGAAAAGCTCTGTCGGCTTCATATCGCCCGACAGGCCTAAAGAAAGCCTGCGGTCTAAGATACCACAGGCATAATAATATTCGTAATTCCCGGTGATCACAGAAATACGATCTGCAACCTTTCTGTCAACACTCTGAATAGCCAGGAGCTCTATCATTCATTTTCTCCATCGAGCCTTCCGAAGAAAGCCTGCTTGACTGTGTCCATATCTGACTTCATTGCAAATGCCATCTCCTCGAAGAGGCGCTTGGCTGCAACATCCATGACTCTCTCGTCTGAGCTCATCGGCTTCTTGCCATCAGCGACTCTCTTCTTCTGGTGCAGATAGATGCTCTTCACGACGGAAGCGAGAGGCTTCGGATCAAACAGGGACATCTTCTCCTTGAACTTCTCGGTACGCGCTCTGTTGCCTTCTTCGTGGATCACGTCAATTCCTGAAACCTCATCGAGAAGTTCCTCAAACTCGTCTGAACTCTTCACATCACGAATCCTTGAATTCGAATCTACCGGAGTGATGACTGTAGCCTTGCCCTTTTCGAATATTGGCTCGAGGCTGTAATACATCTTCTCTGAACCCTTGCCATGAAGTGCCTTCTCTGAAATCTCCTTGACCTGACATACGCCTGACGTCTCATGCATCAGATAATCGCCTACTTTGTACATGTGTCCTCCTGTTCTTCTTTTTCACAAATAATATTATAACACGTTTTTATGAAAAATGTAAGGGCAAAATATGGTACTATAACACAAGGAACGCGTAAATGCAAGGCTTTTTCTTGATTTTTTTCAGAAAAATTTAAGAAAAATTTAAGAAAAAATTAAAGTTTCCTGAAGCCACTTCACAATACCGGATCAAAAGTATAAAATACAGACTATGAGTCGTTTGGTTTCCAGAAGAAAAAAGAAGAAAAAGAAAAATAACAGAAGGATAATTGCTGTAATAGCAGTAATCGTACTGATAATAATAGTGGCACTCGTGGTGCACGGATGTCAGGAGAAAAAGGCACAGGAGGCTGCAGCAAAGGCAGCAGAAGAACAGTACGACAGTGCAGATGCATCTGATTCAATAGATGTGGAGCTCCTGACGCCAAATAAGTATTCAAGACCTGAGATAAAGCTTGAAAAAGTAAAGGGCATAGTGGTTCACTACACCGCCAATCCTGGATCTACGGCAATGGAAAACCGTAATTACTTCGAGGGACTAAAGGACAGCCATGCCACGCATGCAAGCAGCCATTTTGTCATAGGACTTGAGGGTGAGATAGTCCAGTGCATACCGACTAAGGAAGAGGCCTATGCTTCAAATGAGCGCAATTCCGATACGCTTTCTATTGAATGTTGCCATTATGCAGAGGATGGAAAATTCTCAGACAGGACATACTCATCGCTCGTGAAGCTCTGTGCCTATCTCTGCCACCGCTTCGGACTCACCCAGGATGATATAATCCGTCATTACGATGTGACAGGAAAGGACTGCCCGAAGTACTTCGTTGAGCATCCGAAGGCCTGGAAGCAGTTCAGGGCTGATGTGAAGACTGCACTTGACAATAAGGACTGGAATCTTGATATCATTTCCTAGATCAACTGCCCCTTGCTGTTCCTGTATTCTGCAGGAGTGACGCCGCAAAGATGGTGAAATCACTGGAGATGCAGAGATTTCCGACTATGATTGTGATCTCAAATAGTATATACTGTTCTCATGAAGAAATTCCTGATTTATTCTGACAAGATACTGACTGCAATTACATATGCAGCGTATATTATACTTCTGATATACATCGTTGTGAAGTACGGATTCGGAGCTGATATCCTGAGAGCTCTTCTGATTCCGGCTACTGGTTTTATATTAGAAACTGTAATCCGTGACCGGCTGAACTTCCCGAGACCGTATGAGAAGACCGGGATACCTCCTATCATTCCGAAGAAGACAAAGGGACACAGCTTTCCAAGCAGACATGCGTTTTCGGTCACGATGATAGCTATGATGTATGTATTCTATCTGCCTTACATGGGAATAGCAATGCTTGCCATTGCAGTATGTCTATGTATTATCAGAGTAAAGGGCGGAGTACATTCAGCATTGGATGTAACGGCAGGAGCAGTGCTTGCAGCAGCGTATTCAGCATTTTTTATGTGGCTTTTCAGATGATTCTTTCCTCTTGACACCACCCCTCCTTTTTGCTAGACTTTATTAAATTACCCATTTGATAGATAAGAAAGCGAGGAAAAGATGGCTTCAATAATTGGAGAAGGAATCACATTTGATGATGTGCTGTTAGTGCCTCAGTATTCGGAAGTGACACCGAATATGATCGACCTTACGACAAAGCTGACGAATTCGATCACTCTTAATGTACCGCTGATGTCAGCAGCCATGGATACAGTTACCGAGCATCGTATGGCTATAGCAATGGCCAGACAGGGTGGAATCGGAATCATCCACAAGAATATGTCCATAGCAGAGCAGGCTGAAGAGGTAGATAAGGTAAAGAGATCAGAGAATGGCGTCATCACGGATCCATTTTTCCTATCGCCTGACAATACATTACAGGATGCCGAGGACCTGATGCACAAGTTCCGCATCTCAGGTGTTCCTATCACAGAGAAGGATGGGAAGCTCGTAGGTATCATTACGAACCGTGATCTGAAGTTTGAAGAGGATTATGACAGACCTATAAAGGAAGTCATGACATCCGAGAATCTGATCACAGCTCCTGAGGGTGTGACACTCGAGGAGGCCAAGAAGATCCTTGCCAAGGCCCGTAAAGAGAAGCTCCCTATCGTTGACAAGGAAGGGAAGCTCAAGGGTCTCATCACGATCAAGGATATCGAGAAGCAGATCAAGTACCCTAATTCAGCAAAGGATTCACAGGGACGTCTCGTCTGTGGAGCCGGAGTCGGAATCACTGCCAATATGATGGAGCGTACAGAGGCTCTCGTCAAGGCAAAGGTCGACTGTATCGTAGTAGACTCAGCACATGGAGATTCAAAGAATATCCTTAATGCAGTAAGAGAGATAAAGGCAGCATGGCCTGATCTTCAGGTAATTGCCGGAAATATAGCAACAGGCGAGGGCGCAAAGCACCTTATCGAGGCCGGAGCTGATGCCGTGAAGTGTGGTATCGGACCTGGTTCTATCTGTACGACCCGTGTCGTAGCTGGTATCGGTGTTCCACAGATTACAGCTATCATGGACTGCTATGAGGTGGCAAGAAAGTATGACATCCCTGTCATCGCAGACGGCGGTATCCAGTTCTCAGGAGATATGGTAAAGGCTCTTGCAGCAGGTGGTAATGTCTGCATGATGGGCTCTCTTTTTGCAGGATGTGATGAAGCACCGGGAGCTACTGAGCTGTATCAGGGACGCAAGTACAAGGTCTACAGAGGCATGGGTTCTATCGCAGCAATGGAGAATGGTTCCAAGGACCGTTACTTCCAGGAAGGTGCAAGAAAGCTCGTTCCGGAAGGCGTTGAAGGACGTGTCGCATACAAGGGCAGCGTAGAGGATGTCATCTTCCAGATGGTCGGCGGCATCAGAAGTGGTATGGGCTACAATGGAGCTCCTACGATCAAGGATCTTCAGGAAAAGGGCAAGTTCATCAAGATCTCGAATGCAGCCCTCAAAGAGAGCCATCCGCATGATATCCATATCACAAAGGAAGCTCCGAACTACTCAATTGACGAGTAATATTTTTAAAAATCATTCAGGAGTCCGGTCAGGTGGCCGGGCTCTTTTTAGTACCATAAAAGTGTAGTTGGAGAGTAATTAACTCCGACGATCTGCTCTCTGGTAAATTCACCATCGAGAACAGCGCGTCCGGCACAGGCGTCCAATTACCAGCCGATCTCACAGGCAATTGCCCGGATGGAGCAGTGGTCTTTTAGACGAATCTGAATAAGAACTCGTTCCTCATACGAAAGATGTTTGCCTTTTACCTTATGTGACTGAAACATATTGACATATGTCAAAAAAGTTATATACTTATCCTGACATATGTCATTTTTGATATTTGGAGGAAACTATGCCAAGGACTACAAAGTGCAGAAAAATATGCAGTTTTCCGGACTTCTACAGTTTTGTGCCCGAAGAAGCGGATGTGGGAAATATCGAGACTGTGATGATGTCGCTGGATGAGTATGAGACCGTGAGGCTTCTGGATTATGAAGGTCTCAATCAGGAAGAGTGCGCTTTGAGAATGGGCGTTGCCAGGACAACGGTCACTGCGATGTATGAGAGCGCCAGAAAGAAGCTTGTGAGTGCTGTCGTTGAAGGTAAACGTCTTCGCATAGCGGGTGGAAACATCGAAATTGACAGGGAAAGAAGCGAGTTTTGTGTGAACCTGAAAAGCAAAGGAGATAAAGCAATGAGAGTAGCTGTAACTTACGACAATGGAAACGTATTTGGCCATTTTGGAAGAACTGAACAGTTTAAGGTTTATGATATCGAGGATGGAAAAGTAGTTAATTCTCAGATCCTTGGAACCAACGGAGAAGGATGTGGAGCGCTTGCAGGTATCCTGAACATTGCAGATGTAGATGCTCTGATCTGCGGTGGCATCGGAGGAGGAGCGGTGAATGCTATTGAAGAGGCCGGCATCAAGCTTTATGCAGGAGCAAGTGGAAGCGCAGACGCTGTTGTTGAGGCCCTGATTGCCGGAACCCTTGAGGCGATTGGGGAAGCAAACTGTGATCATCATGACCATGAGCATAGTGAGGGTCATTCCTGCAGACATGGAAAGTGTCACGAATAAGAAGAAAGTATAGAAGTTCATGGGATACGAGGAAGTTGCGAGAGCTAATCATCGAAACGGTAAGTTCCTGTCTGGATATCAGGCGGAGAAGTGTCTGTGGATTTCAGCGAGATCAGGAGTAATATCACATATACACGTGATGAATGACACATTTTTGCATAATTTACGAAACACATTATTTTCATATTGACGGAAGACCGTTGATAGTCTAATATACTGTGTGCGGGATTAGGAGAAGCTAACAAAAACTTTTCGACAAAATCTTGTATTTACACGTCAATTGCTATACAATATTTGGTGCAACACACCAACAGGACTACGGAGGTCTAAATGACAACATTTGATGCATGGGAGGGCTTTAAGCCTGGTCACTGGAACGACGATATCAATGTCCGTGACTTCATCCAGAAGAATTACACTCCTTATGACGGAGACGAGAGCTTCCTCGAAGGACCGACAGAGCGTACGAACAAGCTCTGGGGTAAGCTTCAGGAGCTTCAGAAGGAAGAGAGAGCAAAGGGCGGAGTGCTCGATATGGAGACAGATGTGGTTTCCGATATCGATGCCTATGGTCCTGCATATCTCGATGATTCAATGAAGGACGACGAGCAGGTAGTCGGAATCCAGACAGACAAGCCTCTCAAGAGAGCATTCATGCCATACGGCGGAATCAGAATGGCAGAGGAGGCTCTTACTACATACGGATACACACCAAATCCACAGCTTCATGAGATTTTCACGAAGTATCACAAGACACACAACGAAGCAGTTTTTGACGCATACACAGACGAGATGAAGATTGCCCGTCACTGCCATATCGTGACAGGACTTCCTGATACATACGGCAGAGGACGTATCGTAGGTGACTACAGAAGAGTAGCGCTGTACGGAATTGATTATCTCATCAAAAAGAAGGAAGAAGACAAGGCTGCGATCGGTCACAATGATATGATGACCGGTAAGGTAGTGCGCTTAAGAGAAGAGATTGCAGAGCAGATCAAGGCTCTGAAGAAGATGAAGAAGCTCGCTGCTTCATACGGATTCGACATTTCAAAGCCGGCTACCAATGCGAAGGAAGCAGTACAGTGGCTGTATTTCGGATACCTTTCAGCAATCAAGCAGCAGAACGGTGCCGCAATGTCAGTAGGCCGTATTTCTACCTTCCTTGATATCTATATCACGAGAGATATGGAAAAGGGAATCCTCACAGAGAAAGAGGCTCAGGAGCTTATCGACCATCTGGTAATGAAGTTCCGTATGGTAAAGTTTGCCCGTATCCCTTCATACAACGAGCTTTTCTCGGGCGATCCGGTATGGGCTACACTCGAGGTGGCAGGAATCGGAATGGATGGAAGAAGCATGGTGACGAAGAACGACTATCGTTTCCTTCATACCCTTGAGGACATGGGACCAGCACCAGAGCCGAACCTCACAGTTCTTTACTCAAGTGATCTTCCTGACAACTTCAAGAAGTATGCAGCCAAGATTTCAGTAGATACTTCATCCATCCAGTATGAGAATGATGATGTCATGAAGCCGATCTGGGGCGATGATTACAGCATCTGCTGCTGCGTATCAGCTACACAGACAGGTAAGGAGATGCAGTTCTTCGGAGCAAGAGCAAACCTTGCAAAGGCACTTCTCTATGCTATCAATGGCGGCAAGGATGAGAAGTTTAAGGACAAGGACGGTCATCATATGCAGGTAGGACCTGAGATCGCACCGATGACCTCAGATGTACTCGACTATGATGAGGTAGTTCATAAGTATGATCTGACCCTTGACTGGCTTGCAGGTCTCTATGTGAACATCCTTGATCTGATTCACTATATGCATGACAAGTATTACTATGAGTCAGCAGAGATGTCTCTTATCGATACGAATGTCCGCCGTACCTTTGCTACTGGTATCGCAGGATTTTCACACGTGGTTGATTCGCTTTCGGCTATAAAGTATGCGAAGGTTACAGCCATCCGTGACGAAGAGGGTGTCACCACAGACTTTAAGATCGAGGGAGACTTCCCTAAGTACGGCAATGACGACGAGAGAGCTGATGAGATCGCTGTAAAGCTTTTAAAGACCTTTATGGGCAAGCTTAGAAAATTCCATACCTACAGGGATTCAGACGCTACCACCTCGATCCTTACTATCACCTCGAATGTCGTCTATGGTGAGGCAACAGGTGCTACACCAGACGGACGTAAGGCATTCACACCATTCGCTCCAGGAGCAAACCCGGCATATGGTGCAGAGCAGAACGGACTTCTTGCATCTCTCAACTCAGTAGCCAAGCTTCCATATGAGTATTCACTCGATGGAATCTCAAATACACAGACCATGACTCCGGATTCACTCGGACATGATGAGGACGAGAGAAAGGGCAAGCTCGTCAATGTACTTGACGGATATTTCGACCAGGGTGCACACCACCTGAATGTCAATGTATTCGGCAGGGAGAAGCTTCTTGATGCGATGGATCATCCAGAGAAGCCAGAGTATGCCAACTTTACTATCCGTGTATCAGGATATGCAGTGAAGTTTATTGACCTGACCAGAAAGCAGCAGCTCGATGTAATCAACAGAACCTTCCATGATCATATGTAATAAGGCACAGGGATCGAATCCCTGACCCATACCCTCTTATCCTCGCCCTACCCACTTATCTGGACCCAGGGCGGGGATTTTTTTTCCCGCTTGAAAAAACAGCTCCAAACGTTTAATATGTCCTATGACGAATGATGTATGGACTTTGTTAGGAGAAGATAAATGAATCTGATCGGTATCTTTAATAGAAGGCTGACCTCTTTTCAGATCATTATACTGGGCTTTGCAGCAGTGATCCTGCTTGGAGCGCTTATACTTATGCTTCCCATATCATCGAGATCAGGAGAGATGACAGGATTTATGGATTCGCTCTTCACATCGACATCAGCGGTATGTGTTACAGGACTTGTGGTGAAGGATACAGCAAGCTACTGGTCCTTTTTCGGACAGGTAATAATACTTATCCTGATACAGATAGGGGGTATTGGAGTGATCACTATGGCATCTGTGGTTTCACTACTGGCAGGCAAGAAGATCAGTCTGATGCAGAGACAGACCATACAGAATGCTCTTTCCACGCCTCAGGTCGGAGGATCGGTAAGACTTATCAGATTTGTGATAAAGGCTACAGCCATGATAGAGACGGCCGGGGCTGTGCTGCTTCTACCTGTATTTGTAAAGAGATTCGGGACGGTGGGCATATGGTATGCTGTTTTCCATTCGGTATCGGCCTTCTGCAATGCCGGATTTGACCTGATGGGCAGGTATACAGGAAGCTTCAGCTCGCTTTGCGCATTTTCAGGCAATCTCTATCTTAGCATAGTCATATGTGCGCTTATAGTGGCCGGCGGGCTCGGATTTCTGGCCTGGGAGGATATAGCAGCCTATAAGCTAAAGATCCATAAGTACAGGATGCAGACAAAGGTGATAATAGCATCGACGGCTATCCTCATTCTTGTACCGACGATCCTGTTTTTCTTTATTGATTTTTCTCATATGCATCTGGTCAGGAGGTTCTCGTGTTCCCTTTTCCAGGCTGTAACTCCAAGGACAGCCGGATTCAACACTGTGGATTTCTCAAGGATGACTGATCCGGGAAGAGTTATGATAATGCTTCTTATGCTGGTCGGAGGCTCACCTGGCTCTACGGCCGGAGGAATGAAGACAACGACTGTTGCAGTGCTTACAGCAAATGCATTTGCCATTTTCAGGCGCAGGAAAAATGCCAAGCTCTTTGGCAGGAGGGTAGACGATGAGGTGGTGAAGCAGGCGTCTACGGTACTCTTTATGTATGTGACCCTGTTTCTATCAGGAGCTCTTATCATAAGCTTGATAGAAAACCAGCCGTTTGAAAAATGTGCTTTCGAGGCTATTTCAGCAATTGCAACGGTAGGGCTTTCGCTTGGACTTACACCGGGACTAGGGGTCGTATCACATATTATCCTGATGCTGCTTATGTTCTTTGGCAGGGTCGGAGGATTTACTGTGGTTTATGCGGCTCTTTCATACAGGGAGGGGTCAGAACTTAAATATCCTCTTGGAAATATTACCGTGGGTTAGGAAAAGGAGGCAAAATGAAATCAATACTGCTTATCGGACTCGGACATTTCGGGACACTGATCGCGAAGGAAATAAATACACTCGGCCATCAGGTCATGGCAGTTGACAAAAATGAGGACAGGGTCAATGCAGCCCTTCCTTTTGTTACAGATGCCATGATAGGTGACAGTACAAATGAGAATTTCCTCAATTCACTCGGAGTAAACAACTACGATGTATGCATAGTGACAATAGGAGGAGATTTCCAGAGCTCACTAGAGACTACATCTCTTCTAAAGGAGCTGGGAGGAAAGCTTGTTGTGGCAAGGGCTGACAGGGAGGTTCAGGAGAAATTTCTGCTGAGGAACGGAGCTGATGAGGTCGTAAATCCTGAAAAGCAGATAGCCAGATGGACTGCGATCAGGTTTACATCAAGCTACATTCTCGATTATATAAAGATCGACGATGACCATGCCATCTTCGAGGTAAAGGTACCGGCTGAATGGGTAGGAATGCAGGTAAAGGAACTTGATATCCGCCAGAAATTCGGCATAAACATCATGGCCATCAAGGAAAATGGCGATATGAATGTGACAGTCTCTCCAGATGATATACTGAGGGAGGACGAGACGCTTCTGGTTCTCGGAGAGCATAAGGCCATAAGAGAGTGCTTTCATCTGTAAAGAAAGGAATAATATGAGTGATATAAAAGCAAGAGTACATTCGCTGGAGAGCTTCGGCTCGGTTGACGGTCCTGGTATCAGGTATGTGATATTCCTGCAGGGCTGTAATTTCAGATGCAGATACTGCCACAATCCGGATACCTGGAATCCTGATGGAACTAAAAAAACAAAGCCTGACCTGCTCACGGCTGATCAGCTTATAGAAAAAGCGCTTAAATACAAGCCTTACTGGGGAGATGAAGGCGGTATTACCGTAAGCGGTGGAGAGGCTCTGCTTCAGATAGATTTTCTGCTGGAACTTTTCAGGAAATGTCACGAGAAGGGAATAAACACCTGCCTTGATACCTCGGCCGGGCCATTTACAAGAGAGGAGCCATTCTTCTCAAAGTTTAAGGAGCTGATGAAATACACGGATCTGGTCATGCTGGATATAAAGCAGATCTTTGACGACGAGCATATAAAGCTTACAGGTCATACAAACAAAAATGTCCTGGATGCGGCTGTCTGGATGTCAGAAAACGGAGTTCCTATGTGGATCCGTCACGTTCTTGTTCCGGGGATCACGACCGATGAAAGAGAGCTTAGGGCTCTAAGGGACTTTATCGACGGCCTGAAGACAGTGATGAGGGTAGAGGTGCTTCCTTACCATACTCTTGGCATCTATAAGTACGAGGAGCTCGGAATTCCTTATACGCTCAAGGATGTGAACCCACCCACAAAGGAGCAGGTGGATACGGCAAGAAAAATTCTTGGAGCAATCTGAAAAAACTATTGACAACATGATATAAAAGTAGTATCATAACTGTATTCGTGCGAAACGAACAATTGCAGGAATGGCGGAATTGGCAGACGCGCAGGCTTCAGGTGCCTGTGGCTATTGCAGTCGTGAGGGTTCAAGTCCCTTTTCCTGCATTACACAATGGCAGTTAAGGCTACAAAGAAAGGAGCGGTTATTTTTCATAATAGTCCGCTCTTTATTTGTCTAAAAAAGGCAGCCGGTCATGAACAGCTGCATACGGGGATGGAGAGGAGAATGATATGCTGATACGTGAACGCATTGAGCAGATGGAAAAGGACGAGCTCTCGGAGTTCGCGACGCTGTCAGTGAATTCGAGAGGAAGAGTCAGGGAAGAGGAGCAGTGCGATATCAGACCGGTGTTCCAGAGAGACAGGGACAGGATACTCCATTGCAAGGCATTCAGAAGGCTCATGAACAAGACTCAGGTATTCCTGTATCCGATGGGCGACCATTACAGGACGCGTATGAGTCATACGCTTGAGGTAGCGCAGAATGCAAGGACGATAGGCAGAGCCCTGAGACTCAATGAGAGCCTGATTGAGGCTATAGCATTAGGACACGATCTCGGACATACACCGTTCGGACATGCAGGAGAGGATGTGCTGAATAAGTGCACGCTAGGAGGCTTCATTCATTCAGAACAGTCAGTACGAATAGTAGAGAAGCTCGAGAAGGATGGAAAGGGACTGAATCTCACCTGGGAGGTCCGTGACGGCATCAGGAACCATCAGACAGAGGGGACTCCGCATACGCCGGAGGGAGCCGTGGTGCGCATCAGTGACAAGATAGCATATATCTATGCGGATGTGGATGATGCGATCAGAGGGGAGATCATCACCGAAGAGGATATCCCTATGGAGATCAGGAAGACTCTTGGCATGAATGCGAAGGCAAGGCTGAATACAATGATCCATGATGTGATCATGAACAGTGAGGGTACGGCCGATATTCATATGTCTGATGAGGTCAGGCAGGCAGCCACAGATCTCCGCGCATTTCTTTTCAGGAATGTGTATAAAAATCCCAAGGCCAAGGGCGAAGAGGTCAAGGCAAAGAGGATGATAAAGATGCTCTTCGAGTATTACAATGATAATCCGGATGCACTGCCAGAGAAGTATTATGAGGCAATAGGCAGGGACGGGGATACACAGGAGAGAGTCATCTGCGATTATATAGCAGGAATGACGGACAGCTACTGCAGGACGAAGTTTTCAGAATTTTTCATTCCGAAGGCCTGGGAGGTCGATGGTATTTGAGTTATTATGACCAGGACACGATAGAAGAGGTCCGCAGGGCCAATGATATAGTCGATGTGATAAAGGAGTATGTCCCGCTGAAGAAGAGTGGCAGCAATTACTTCGGGCTGTGTCCTTTCCATGGAGAGAAGACCCCGTCATTTTCTGTGTCGCCATCGAGACAGATGTATCATTGCTTCGGATGCGGGGCAAGCGGGACGGTCTACCAGTTCATGGAGAACTATCTGCATATGTCCTTCCCTGAGGCGGTAGAGGCACTTGCGGACAGGGCAGGAATCACGCTGAAGAAGCAGGAGCTTACCGGCGAGCAGAAGAGGAAGAACGACAGAAGGAAGACACTTCTTGCTATACAGAAGGATGCAGCAGTTTACTTTTACAGCCTGCTCCACAGTCCCAGAGGGGAGAAATGTCTGGAATATTTCAGGAACAGGGGACTATCAGATGAGACGATGACGAAATTCGGCCTGGGGTATTCCGACAGCTATTCGAATGATCTGTATGAGTATCTTAAGAAAAAGGGTTATTCTGACGATATACTCCGTGACAGTGGTCTCGTGACCTTTTCCGAGCAGTATGGTATGCAGGACAAGTTCTGGGACAGGGCGATGTTTCCGGTTATGGACCAGTATTCCAAGGTCATAGCTTTCGGTGGCAGGCTCATGGGAGACGGGAAGCCGAAGTATCTCAATTCGCCTGAGACAGAGATTTTCCACAAGAGCTACAATCTCTATGGACTTAATCTGGCCAGACGTACGCGGAGGAATTATTTTATCCTGTGTGAGGGGTACATGGATGTCATAGCCCTGCACCAGGCAGGTTTTGACTGTGCAGTAGCGTCTCTTGGGACGTCCCTTACGCCAGGGCAGGTGGATATCATAGCACGCATTACGAAGAACGTTTACCTGTCGTATGACAGCGATGGGGCCGGAGTGAATGCAATACTGCGCGCGATTCCGATGTTCCAGGCCAAGGGCATTACGATGAGAGTCATACACATGGATCCATACAAGGACCCTGATGAGTTCATCAAGGCACTCGGAGCAGATGAGTATCAGAAGCGGATCGATGAAGCAGAGAATTTTTTTATCTTTGAGATAAGACAGCTTCAGAAGCAGTATGATATGTCGGACCCGGCGGAGAGGACCCGCTTCGAGACTGAGACAGCAAGGAAGCTTCTTGAGTTCCATATAGAGCTCGAGAGAGATAATTATACAGATACGGTGTGCAGGGAATTCAATATTCCTGTGGATGCCATGAGATCGCTTGTCAGGCGGCTTGCAGCGAAGGAGATGAATCGTCCGATCCGCATCAATACAAGGCCGGCAGAGAATGCCGATGCGCCGGTAGCCAGGAAGGATGACCCGGATGAGATGAGACTTCTGTCATGGATTTCAGACAGGCCGGATCTGTTTCAGACGATGGCTGACTATCTGAAGCCGGAGGATTTCGATGAAGGCATACTACGCGATATAGCGGCACAGATGTATGGACAGATAGAGAAAAACGGGATAGTAAATCCCGCTGTCATAATAGATTCTTTTGATGAGGTAGAGGATCAGAACCGGGCTTCATGGATATTCCATGAGAATGTCAGGTCACTTCAGGAGACTCCGAAGGAAGATAAGGGAAAGGCATTCATCATGACCCTGTCAAGGGTAGTGAGGAAGGCATACGATAGGCGGATTGGTACTCTTGATGCGACAGACACGAAGCGTTTTGAACTGATACGTGAGGAGAAGGAATCGCTCGATAAGATTGCAAAACTGAGAATAGCCGATGCATAAAGGAGGAACCTTATATGGCTGAGTCCATAAAGAAAACAACGGCGAAGAAGACAGAGGATAAGGAGAAAAAGACCACGGCAGCAGCAAAAAAGACTACTGCAGCAAAGAAGACAACCACTACAGAAAAGAAGCCTGCGGCAAAGAAGGCCACAGCTACGAAGAAGACCACTGCTACAGCAAAGAAGGCTGCTTCTACGACAAAGAAAGCTGCTACAGCAAAGAAGACAACTACCACATCGAAGAAGCCTGCAGCAAAGAAGGCTGATACAAAGGCAGCAAAGGCCGCTGAAGAGAAGAACGGCATGACGACAGAGGAGAAGGAGCATCTTTTCACAAAGAAGCTTCAGGATCTGCTCGATATCGCAAAGAAGAAAAAGAATGTCCTCGAGTACAATGAGATCAGGGAGTACTTCAATGGACTGAATCTGAACGACAAGCAGTTCGATAAGATACTCGATTTTCTCGAGAGCAATAATGTCGACGTACTCAGGGATGATGTCGACTCTGATGAGGATATCCCTGAACCGGACGATGATTTCGTCCCATCAGAGGAGGATGAGGTAGACCTCGAGAATATTGACCTTTCGGTGCCCGAGGGTGTGTCGATCGAGGATCCGGTCAGAATGTATCTGAAGGAGATAGGTAAGGTACCTCTTCTGACCGCCGACCAGGAGATCGAGCTGGCAAAGAATATGGAGTCGGATGATCCGGCTGTAAGGACAGCAGCGAAGAAAAAGCTGGCCGAGGCAAATCTGAGACTCGTTGTCTCGATAGCAAAGAAATATATCGGAAGAGGAATGCTTTTCCTCGATCTGATACAGGAAGGAAACCTGGGTCTCATCAAGGCAGTCGAGAAGTTCGACTACAAGAAGGGCTACAAATTTTCAACCTACGCCACCTGGTGGATTCGTCAGGCCATCACCCGTGCAATTGCAGATCAGGCCCGTACGATCCGGATACCGGTGCACATGGTGGAGACCATCAACAAGCTGATACGTGTACAGCGTCAGCTGCTTCAGGAGCTCGGCCGTGAGCCGACCCCTGAGGAGCTGGCAGAAGAGATGGATATGTCGGTTGACAGAGTCAGGGAGATCCAGAAGATTTCACAGGAGCCGGTGTCTCTTGAGACACCTATCGGTGAAGAGGAGGATTCGCATCTCGGAGATTTTATTCCGGATGATAATATGCCGGTGCCTTCAGATGCTGCTACCTATACCCTTCTCAGAGAGCAGCTCAATGATGTGCTTGATACCCTGACCCCTAGAGAGAAAAAGGTCCTGATCCTCAGATTCGGACTCAAGGACGGAAGAGCCCGCACACTAGAGGAGGTGGGCAAGGAGTTCAATGTCACGAGAGAGCGAATCAGACAGATCGAGGCCAAGGCTCTCCGCAAGCTCCGTCATCCGAGCAGAAGCAAGAAGCTGAAGGATTATTTAGAATAATGAAGAACAGGTTATCAGAAAGGCTCGGAGCTGTATATGATCTGGTGACTGATGGAAGCGTGGTTGCAGACGTTGGCTGCGATCACGCTTTTTTGTCAATAGCACTGGTATCGGACGGCAGGGCACCCAGGGCTTATGCGTGCGATGTGAACAGAGGACCGCTGGATAAGGCATCAGAGAATATAGAGGCAGCAGGCCTTTCAGAGAAAATAACTATAGTGCTTTCCGACGGCCTTGCAGGACTCACGGAACCGGTGGATTCCATAGTGATCTGCGGCATGGGAGGCCCGCTTATTATCTCCATACTTCAGAGTGGTCTGGGGAAGGCAAGGCATGCAAAGGAGCTTATACTTTCGCCTCAGTCGGATGCAGCAAGTGTCAGATGCTGGTTACAGGACAATGATTTTTCTCTTGAGGAAGAAAAAGCGGTTATTGACTCCGGGAAATATTATGAGATAATAAGGGTGGTGCCGTCGGAGGCCGCACAGGGCTGGGGAGATGGCAGCAACTTTTCCATGAAATACGGACCCTACCTTCTTGCACACAGGGATGAGGTGCTTATTGCCCGTATGAAAAAAAGGATCAGAGTCATTGAGGAAATACTTGAAGGAATCGATGTCTCCAGTCCCAGGTATGAGGAGCTAAAAGGAGAAGAAGAGCTATGCAGGAATTTTGTGAAATAAGGATAAATGGCGGTGACACGCAGGAGGTTCCGCGCGGTCAGAGGCTTTCAGACCTGGCAAAGAAGGTCTACGGAGAAGACTATGAGCAGGCGGTGCTTGCAATATATAATGAAAAGCTCACGGAGCTTACACATGATGTGAAAAGGGACGGAAGCATAGATTTCCTTACTACTGACAATAAGGATGGGCAGAGGGCATACAGGAGAAGTCTTATTTTTCTCATGCACAAGGCACTCCACGAGCTTTTCCCTGAAGAAAAGCCTACGGTATTCGTACAGTATTCTATCGGTGATGGATATTACTGTACCTTTGGCGGAGGCAGGAGAACCACAAAGAAACTGCTTTCGGATCTGAAGAAAAAGATGAAGGAGATAGTCGCACTTGATCTTCCGATCACAAAGAATACCTATCCGACCTCAGAGGCAATAGAGCTTTTTGCAAAGGGTGGTATGCCTGACAAGGAAAGGCTGCTGCACTACAGGTCGAATTCAAGCACTAATATCTACGAGATCGACGGGATCCACGACTATTTCTATGGCTATATGGTCCCATCGACCGGTTATCTGAAGACCTTCGACATAGAGCCGTTTGATGACGGATTCGTGCTCAGATTCCCGGGAAATGACGGGAGGATAGGAGAATTCAATCCTCCGGTGAAGCTTTTCTCTGTGCTGAAGCGTACCAGGGAATGGGCTGCTGCGATGGATATAAATACAGTCGGGGCTCTGAATGATGCCATTTCGCAGGGACGCACAAAGGAGATGATCCTGATGCAGGAGGCCTTTATGGAGGAGCGTATCGGCGCATTGGCTAATGAGATAGCATCGGACAGGAACCGCAAGTTCATAATGATAGCAGGGCCGTCATCATCGGGCAAGACTACGTTTTCAAAGAGGCTTTCTATACAGCTCAAGGCCAGGGGTCTGAACCCTCATGCGGTGTCGCTTGACAATTATTATCTCGATCATGACCAGATGCCTGTTGATGAGAATGGAGAGCGTGACTTCGAAGCCCTTGAATGTCTTGATATAGAGCAGTTCAATGAGGATATGACAAGGCTTCTGAAGGGTGAGAGGGTTATACTTCCGATATTCGATTTTGTCGCGCAGAAAAGGGCGCCGGAGGGCATTCCTATGCAGCTGGCAGAGAATGATGTCCTCGTGCTTGAGGGAATCCACGGCCTGAATGACAGGCTGAGCTATTCACTTCCGAAGGAATCGAAGTACAAGATTTATATATCAGCTCTTACGCAGCTCTCAATCGATGAGCACAATCCGCTGTCCACTACTGACGGACGTCTCATCAGACGTATTGTCCGTGATGCGAGGACGCGTGGCACGACAGCCGAGGAGACTATAGCGATGTGGGATTCAGTGCATCGTGGTGAGAAAAACAATATCTTCCCGTTCCAGGAATCAGCCGATGCTATGTTCAATTCAGCGCTCATCTACGAGATGGCGGTCCTGAAGATATATGCGGAGCCGCTTCTCTATGGCATACCTGTGACCAGCAAGCAGCATTCAGAGGCCAAGCGTCTTCTGAAGCTTCTCGATTACTTCCTTCCGATGCCGACCGAGGACATTGCAAATACATCCCTTATCCGTGAGTTCATCGGCGGCAGCTGCTTCAACGTATGAAAAAGGGGACAGGTCCCTTTTTCACCAGATTCAAAAATTTGAATTATATGAAATCGAAAATAACCGGAATCATCAGAATACTTATAATCGCGATAATCCTTGGCCTCATCCTTGGTCTGGCTGGTGGTGCCTTTTATCTCTGCATCAGAGGTGCGACAGGACTGAGGAGGGCTTATCCGGTCTTTCTTCTTCTGCTGCCTGTAGGAGCGTTGCTTATCACACTCTTCTACAGATACCTTGAGAAGAAAAGCGATGGTGGTACGAACCGTGTGCTTGAAGCCACCTATTCCGATACACCGGTTTCTATAAGGATGGCACCGGCCATTTTTGTCTCGACGGTATTCTCTCATCTGTGCGGAGCATCAGTTGGCCGTGAGGGAGCTGCTCTTCAGCTCGGTGGTTCAGTCGGGTACAATATTGGAAGAGCATTCAGACTGTCAGATGAAGAGAAGAGAATGTGTGTGGTCCTTGGTATGAGTGCCTGCTTTTCAGCTCTTTTCGGAACTCCTATGGCTGCAGCTGTTTTTGCACTGGAGATCGCTATAGTAGGCAGGATGAATCTAAGGTGGCTGCTACCATCAATCCTGGCGTCGTATGTGGCGAGATTTACAGCCAGGGCAATCGGTGCGCCGGATATGAAGATGAAGCTCGCGCGCAGCACTTCATTTACAGGCCTTAATATATTCAGAATGATAGTGATAGCCGCTGCATGCGGGATCCTTGCATGGCTATTTGTCACACTGCTGCACAGATGCAAGCCTGGTATCAGGAATCCCCATGTGAATGCCGTAGTTCTGGGAGCCATAGTTCTGGGGCTGTCATTTATCTTCAGAGGCCAGACGTACAATGGTGCGGGAGTAGAGCTTATCCCACAGTTCATGGAAGGACAGGCAGCACCATGGCAGTTTGCTGTGAAAATGCTGTTTACACTTCTGTCTGTATGGGCCGGATACAGAGGCGGAGAGATTGTTCCGTCATTTTATATCGGAGCTGCTCTTGGAGCTGCACTTGGTAATCTGGTGGGACTTGATCCGGCACTGTCATGTGCAATAGGAATGGTCTCGCTTTTCTGCGGAGTCACGAACTGCCCGATAGCAGCTTTCATTATTGGCATTGAAATATTCGGCGCTACAGCAGCACCATTTTTCCTTGTGGCATCAGCGTTGGCATTCGCATGCAGCGGAAGGGCCAGTCTATATACATCTCAGAAAAGATGAAAAAGGGACCTGTCCCTTTTTTCATCTGTGCATATTGCACAAAAACAGCATTGTAATTTTGTAAAAGATTCCGCGGTGACAAGTCGGGGAATTTTTGTTATCATATAGGAAACGGAAGTTAGAAGAAATAGTTTCCGGTTTCCATAGGATAGAAAACGCGTTTACCATAGGAGGCAATATGCTAAGGGAAAAGATTCTTGAAGGGGCGGTAAGCGTTTACCGCAAGAAGGGGATTAAGTTTACAATGGATGATCTGGCAAAGGAGATCTCCATGAGCAAGAAGACGATATATACAGTCTTCCGGGACAAGAAGCATCTGATATACGACCTGGTGAATTATGTATTTGATCAGATCAAGGAGAGTGAAGCGGCAGTCGTAAATGACGACAGCCTCTCTACTACGGAGAAGCTCAGACGGGTACTGTCGCTGATGCCGGAGAGCTTTACAGGAGTTGATTTCCCGTCATTATATGATTACAAGGACAAGTACCCGAAGGCATACAAGGCTGTCAGGGAAAGGCTTGAGAGCGGCTGGGAGACAACACTTGGAGTTGTGAGACAGGGAATAGATGATGGCAGTTTCCGTGATGTAGATCTGCATCTGTTCCAGATGATTTATGAAGCAGCAGTTGAGAGATTTTTATCTACCGGCGAGCTTGATAAGTACGGTATCCATTATGGGGAAGCGCTTGATGGATTATCCGATATGCTGATTAACGGGATCAAGGCATAACAGGAGGTTATTTTTTATATGAACGAGATCTTTGGAAACAGGCTGACAGCAAGGGAAGCAAAGAATTCTTTCAAGTCAGCAAAGGGATATCGCAAGAGCTGCCCTGATGATAAGGATGTTGATTACAATGTCCGTCTCAGGAAGAACAAGACTCTGAACGACTACATGGGAGTCGTGGATATCAGACTTGAGGGTGAAAATGAAGAGCAGTTTGATACTGAGAAGGGCATTGTAGTATCCAATATCAGGATGGGATTCGGCCATTACCGTATCTCCATGGCTATGGCAAGTGCAGCTCATGCAATGGGGTATACACCGTACTGGCTGGATCTGAATTCCTTCCCGAAGACATCAGCCACGAAGATCATCACGAAGCAGAATGATCTGTATTCACTTGGTTCAAGACTTTCCAGGAATCCTATATTCAATAAGCTGGTCTGGGAGCCGATCAACTATACAGGATTCAGGAAACTCACCTACAATGCCTCAGACCTTGAGACATCTAAGCTGATGGCACCTGTATACCAGAATATCCCAAAAGAGATTCCTGTTATAGCAACTCATGCCTGGCCTGCACAGTCAGCACTTGACGGTGGCATGAAGAGAGTCATTGAGGCTATTCCTGATAACTGGCCGATGGCACTTCATCTGGCAGAGGGCGCAATCCATACTGTTCAGACTCACAATTCATATCTCGGGTACAGGACTCTGAATGGATTTTATGGGAAAAAGGTACTGAATCCGATTCCGAAGGATCAGATATTCTATACAGGACACTATATCGACCATGAGCTCGTGAGCAATATCGAGGCTGACTGCAAGCGCAGGATGGACCGCCTCACGAGTGGCAAGCCGGTCAGATTCCTTCTTACGATCGGAGGAGCCGGAGCACAGGCAGATATTTTTGAAGCGATCATTCATTTCCTTCTCCCATATGTGATAAAGGGCAAGGCAGCGGTCATGGTAAATGTCGGTGATTACCGCAATGTCTGGGATGAGCTGGTTCAGAAGATTTCAGGACTTAAGGAGCATTCAGCAGAGCACTTTGAGAACTTCGCTGAGGCAGCAGGCTTTGCAAATGATGCACTTGACGGTGATATGACAGGGGTTCACGCTTTTTATCATAAGGATATTTTCGAAGCTGTATATATCACGAATCTGCTTATGAGATGCTGTGACTGCCTGATCACAAAGCCATCGGAGCTGGCATTCTATCCGGTACCGAAGCTTTTCATCAGAAGAGTAGGAAAGCATGAGATGTGGGGCGCCATTCATTCAGCAGAGCTGGGTGATGGAACGTATGAGATAAGGGATATAGGTCATGTCCTTCAGATGATCCATCTGATGATGGACGATGCAGGATTAATTGGAAGTATGTGTGATGCTATCGAAAAGAACAAGTCGATCGGTGTCTATGACGGAGCTTACAACTGTGTGAAGCTGGCTAAGGGCGAGCCATTAAGTTAAAAGTCATTTACGGAGGTTATAAATTATGCCACAAAAAAAAGAACTGAAACCAATAACAAAGAAAGTCATATGGCTCTTCGCCATAGGACAGCTCGGATGGTCATTAATGAGCGCCATCCTGACCAATTTCATCGAGTCGTTTTATCAGCCTGATGATGTGTCGGTAAAAGAAGGAATGATCTATTTCATTCCACAGGGACGAGTGATTCTGGGGGTATTTACAATAATCGGTGGAATCTATGCAATAGGCCGTGTATTTGATGCTATTACAGATCCATGGATAGGAAACCTGTCTGATAAGAGCAGGAACCCGAAAGGGCGTCGTATTCCTTTCATGAAGAAGGCTGCACTACCTCTTGCACTTATTACAATCATGGTTTATATCTGTCCGACAGCAGGTAATCCGGTTGCTTCAAAGCTTGGATCCAATGGTGTCATCAATGCTATCTGGGTACTTGTGATGATGCTTCTGTTCTATCTTTTCATGACTATCTACTGCACACCGTACAATGCATTGATCGCAGAGCTGTCAAGAGATGAGAAGACACTGGCAGATATTTCTACAGCCATTTCATTCACATTCATCTTTGGATCAGCAATGGGATATATGGCACCGACAATCTGGAGCGCAATCACACCAATGGTTGGAGGAGACCGTGTATGGGCCATGAGAGTGGTATTCATCGTAATGGCTGTCATTGCCTGCATCTGTTGCCTGATTCCGGCACTTACGATCAAGGAGCCTGACTATGTGGATGTAGCACCTACTGAGGGCTCGGCATTCTCATCACTTGTAAAATGCTTCTCCAATAAGAACTTCGGAGTATTCGTGGGCAGTGATATCTGCTACTGGGTAGGTATCACAATGTTCCAGACAGGACTTCTGCACTATGTGACAGTGCTCATGAAGCTGCCTGAGAGCTACTCTACAATCCTTTATATTGCAATGACTCTCCTGTCAGTTATCTGCTATGTTCCAGTCAACAAGCTGATGAAGAACATCCAGAAGAAAAAGCTCGTTACATTTGCATTCTGTGGCATGTGCATCGTATTCCTTCTGACAGGTCTGTCAGGTATGTTCGGACTGCCGGGCATAGTAAGCGGAATTCTGATAGTGATCTGCGCAGCATTCCCGATGGCAATCCTTGGAATCATTCCGCAGACTATCGTAGCTGATATAGCCAAGTCAGATGCTATAACCACTGGTGAGAACCATGATGGAATGTTCTTCGCAGCCCGTACATTCTCAATGAAGATCGGACAGTCGCTTGCAATCCTTCAGTTCACTTCTCTTGGAACGATAGGTCTGTCTACAGGTCGTGGATACCGTATCGCAGCATTCGTAGCTGTAGCATTCTGTGCAGCAGGCGCTATCATCCTTCATTTCTATAATGAGTATAAGGTACAGAGCATTCTTAAAAGTGCTAACTACTCTGATAATATGGAGATAAATTAGAATGATAAGAGAACTTCGTGGGGAGAGCACCGCCTTTGTACTTGATACACCTCATACGACCCTTGCTCTTCTGACCCTTCCAACGGGTCAGATAGAGACCGTGTATTATGGGAACCGCATCAGGATTGATTCAGCTGAGGATGCACTTGCTCTTTCGGAAAAGAATGAGTTTCCACCAGGTAATTCCATCGACTATAATGCAGAGGCAAATCCATACAGCCTTGAGGATATGAGGCTTCTTGTCGGAACATACGGCAAGGGAGACCTCAGGGAGCCGATGGTAGAGGCAGAAGCAGCTGATGGAAGTACGACCCTGGATTTCGTTCTTACGGATGCTTCGATTTCCGATGAGAAAAATACGATCGACGGACTCCCGACAGCACATGCTTCTGATGAAGGACTCGCCCAGACGCTTACCCTTACCATGAAGGATAATAACAACGGCTATGTGCTCCGCCTGTTTTTCTCTGTATTTTCAGACTCAGATGTAATATGCGAAGGCGCATCATTTGAAAATGTGTCTGATAAGAATGTAAGGCTTACCAGATTTCTCTCAGGGCAGCTTGATATATTTGGAAGCGGGTATAAGGTGACTTCATTTACAGGTGGCTGGACCCGTGAGATGAACCGTAGTGATACCGTGGTTTCTGCAGGAAACTATACTGTGTCTACAGTTGCCGGGTCATCATCATCGAGAGCAAATCCGTATATCATTGTGGCTGATCCGGACTGTACAGAGTCTCATGGTTGCTGCATCGGAAGCAATCTCATTTACAGTGGCAATCATTACGAGAGTGTCTCGGTAAATACATACGGCAAGACCAGGATTCTAACAGGCATCAATCCATCGGGCTTCTGCTTTGATCTGGCACCAGGAGATGCTTTCAATGCTCCTGAATGTGTGATGGGGTACACGGATGGAGGATATTCAGCACTTTCCATTATGATGGCTGACTTCGTGAGAGGGCACATCATCCGTGGAGAGTGGGCTGATAAGGACAGGCCTGTCGTCCTCAATTCCTGGGAGGGCGCTTATTTCGATATCAATGAGAAGAAGCTTCTTTCCTTTGCAAAAAAGGGAAAGGAACTCGGAGCCGAGCTTTTTGTGATGGATGACGGATGGTTTGGAAACCGAAGTGATGATAAGCGTTCCCTTGGCGACTGGATCGTGAATCAGAAAAAGTTTCCGCATGGCCTTGCATATCTCGTGGACAGGATTCACGGGATGGGACTGCTGTTCGGAATATGGGTGGAGCCGGAGATGGTAAATGTCGACTCAGATCTCTACAGGTCTCATCCGGACTGGGCAATACAGATTCCTGGAAAGGTTCAGTCTGAGGGACGCCATCAGAGACTGCTCGATCTGTCGAATCCTGAGGTCGTGCAGTATGTAATAGATGCAATGAGCAGCATCTTTTCATCGGCTTCCATTGATTATGTGAAATGGGATTATAACCGGATTTTCTCAGATGTATATTCGTCATATCTGAAGGAAAGAAGCGCAGGAGAGCTGTATCACCGTTATATTCTAGGACTCTACCAGATAATGGATGCTCTGGTGAAAAAATATCCGCATATCCTGTTCGAGGGCTGTGCTGCAGGTGGCAACAGATTTGATCTCGGAATACTGTCATATTTCCCACAGATCTGGGGCTCGGATAATTCGGATGCGATCAGCCGTCTGACAATTCAGGAGGGCTACAGCTGTGGGTATCCTATGAGCTGTGTCACTGGGCATGTAAGTGACTGCCCGAACCATCAGACACTTCGGAACACTCCGCTTAATACGAGGTTCAATGTCGCTGCATTTACAAGCTTCGGGATGGAGGTCAATCCTCTCGATATGTCATCTGCTGAGATCGGGAAGATTCTTGAATATGTGGAGGCTTACAAAAGGCTA